>OBUS01000054.1_pt1 | contig 143453 bp, 119 predicted proteins | sample 1475921 | NCBI WGS metagenome assembly OBUS01 (sample SAMEA2579948, study PRJEB22360) | human gut metagenome | reverse complement strand
GAGGATATTCGCTAATATGCTCCTAAGTTGACGCTAGGTTGACCACATTGGGGTCTGACCCCGAGAGGCTATTCTCAATATCTTTTACAAGGACAATATCTCAAAAATCATAGCTTTTTCTGTCCATATCTGTTAAAATTGACAATAATTAATATACAGGGGCTGCTGCACATGCAAGTGCGGCAGTCCCTGTCGAATGGATGAGGAAAATTAAAATGAACACAACAGCAAATCTTGGCAAGGCACCCGTACGCACTCTGGTGCTCCAGCTTGCCATCCCTTCTATGACCGCGCAATTTGTTAATGTACTTTACAGTATTATTGACAGGATGTATATCGGACATATTTCCGAAAATGGCGCACTGGCTCTTGCAGGTGCAGGCATATGCGGTCCTATCGTTACACTTCTCACTTCTTTTGGCACCCTGGTAGGAATCGGAGGTTCCATTACCATGGGAATCCGAATGGGCGAAAAGAATCACAAAAAAGCAGAACAGGTACTGGCAAATTCTTTTCTGATGCTCAGTATTTTTTCTGTTCTGCTGACTGTCAGCTTTCTTCTGCTAAAAGATAAGCTGCTTATGTTGTTTGGCGCAAGTGGGGCTACTTTTCCCTTTGCCAATACCTACCTGACTATTTATACAACAGGTACCTTTTTCGCACTGATGGCTACAGGGCTTAATTACTTTATCAACTGTCAGGGATTCCCCCTTGTGGGAATGTTTACCGTACTGATCGGCGCAGGATGTAACATCCTGTCAGACCCGATTTTTATTTTTGGTTTTCATATGGGAATTTCCGGTGCTGCCATTGCAACCGTTATTTCGCAGATACTCTCCTGCATCTTTGCAATGACCTTCTTATTGGGAAAAAAGGTTCCTGTAAAGATTACCTTCGGACAGTACAACTTAAAAGTCATAAGGAAAATCCTTTCCCTGGGATTTTCTCCTTTTCTGATCCTGGCCACAGACAGCCTGATCCTGATCTTTATGAATACAGTGCTCCAGAAATATGGTGGTGCTTCCCAGGGCGATATGCTGATCACCTGTGCCACCATTGCTCAAAGCTATCTGCTTCTGATCACCTCACCTATGATCGGGATCAGCGGAGGTACACAGGCAATCCTGAGCTACAATTACGGTGCCAGATGCGTAAACAGGGTCAAGGACGCAGAAAGGAACATTCTGGGAGTAATGCTTATCTTTACCACCATCATGTTCCTTCTCTCCCGGTTTATTCCCCGGTACTTTGTTCTTCTGTTTACCACTGATCCACAGTATATCAGATTCTCTGTCTGGGTCATCCGTACCTATACACTGATGATCATTCCGCTAAGCTTCCAGTATGTCTTTGTAGACGGGCTGACTGCCCTGGAATGTCCAAAGACAGGACTTGCGCTCTCCGTTACCAGAAAATCTCTTTTTGTGATCAGTGCAGCTGTCCTGCCTTCTTTCTTTGGTGCAAAAGCGGCTTTTTTCGCAGAACCTGTTGCTGACGGAATCTCTTCTGTCCTCTCAACAATTGTATTCCTGCTTCTGATCAACCGCCACCTGGATAAACGCTGCCGGATGGACAAGAAAAAGAGCCTGTAAATTACTCCTGTATCTCCGCATTTGAGAGATACAAGAATAAGTATGATTGTGCAGCAATCTATCAGTACTGCTGTTTTCTGGATCTCCTCCAACGCAAACAGACTGTCCGGTTCATTGCCCACATAGCGTCCCACCACATCACGGAGAAGATTTCTCGCCAGACGCCTCTGCCCTGTATAGATCAGGACAAATCTCTCATCCAGTTCCTTCTTTGTCTGCGGTGAAAGCTCTATGTGTGCTACCTGAAGCCGCTGTTAAAGTCCAGGCATGGTCTTTATGGGGTCTGACCCCAATGTTGGTTGCGGTGTCTTTCTTTCGTTTTATCTACTATATATTGTCTATCCCTGCCCGGATGCATTGACCATTTTCTTATGATTTTTAAAAATAATACTTTATAATTGTATTCTCTAAAATCCCCCCTAATTTTTCGTTTCTGTTAAATTGTAACTTGTACCTGTCCCACTTGAGCCAACAACATGCACCATTCCAGTCTGAACAAGTTTTCTAATACTTTTTGTCGCCGTTGCTTTTGAAACACCGATACCTTGTGCAATATCATTGAGTTTTGCATCATAATGCGATTGCAAATAATCTATCACCTTTCTATCAAGTTCATTTACAATGTGTTCTTTACAATAATCGGATAATTTTGATATATGTATATTTTTTTCTTTTTCATCAGCTAAATAAACTTTTTTTAGCAACTCATAAACTTCTTTTAATTCATTATATATCCCACTGTTAATAGATTCAGGATTCATGCTATGGACAAGTGCATTACGATATCTTCTAAACTCATCTATCTTTAAGCAAATATATTCATCAAATATTCCTCGACTCATCAAAATATCTAATGCTGGAAAAATCAGCATGCGTTTACGCTGATATTTATATATACTATTATCATCTAACAGTTCTGCAGCATATTTATTAATCAGTGATTCCAACCTATTATAATATCCCAGGAACATTTTAAAATCATCCGTTGACATATTTCCAGCGTATGCCTGATCCATTTCATCTTTTATTGCCTCGCCTTTTTGCTGAAAAGCTTTCGGATCACACACAGCCCAAACAAAAAGCGTTAAAGAAACAATAGATATGGCGCCTAATACGCCAGTATCAGCCATCAATACAGAAAACAGTTTTTGAGATAAATTGTCATATACATTAAGTATTACAAAACACAAAAGAATGGTCGCAAGACAATTCACAGAAATTCTGATTATAATATAATAATACTCATTTTGAAGTTCTGGAATATAATCCAGTAAAGTCTCATCGTTCGTAGCCATATTCTTCAATCGCGTATCCGCTATTGTATATGCAGCCAAAATTAATGCAAACAATGCAGCCGTGACTTGCGCCAAACAGGACATACCATATAAAATTTGATTTTCATTTATATAGAATAGTGGCGGTACAAATATTGACGCTATTGTTGTAATGACAATAACAATACCAATTACCCACAAATGAAACACTCGCAAAATATTTAAAGGAGTTAGTTTCTTCCAAAAATCTGTTTTTATAACTATATTCATCTCCACCACTTCTTCCAAAATATCTGTTCTATTGAACAAACTGCATATTCTCGTTCTTGCTGACAAACAATTTACTTCTCTACATTTCCCTTTTACTATCCTTCTATGGGTTATCAGCTATACTTTCTGTTTACACACTACAGAAGAAAATGCAGGTTCTCTCCAGTTGATATATATTCCCTGTATAACATGAATAGTTCCAACCAACACCACAGAGGTATATAAAATCTCACCATAACGATAAATACATATGTTGTCTTCCATCCAGGCCACGATATCGACCCTCTGGTGACTTTGGGATTTCGGTGGTCAATAGCTATCCCTGTTATCTTGCTGTCTACGCTTAGCCTGCAACGTTACCGCGGCAGACTTAAGACTCGCTTCAAATGCTGTGGTTAGCAGCTTATTTAATGGGGCTTCCACCCACCGGACTATATACCCTTACCTGGACGCACGGTCTGACCCCAATGTTGGATTTTTTCTTGGGTTCTTGTTTATTTCAGTTTTTCCAGAATCTCGTCCGCGCTCATACCGCTGGCTAATAATCTCCTAACCACACTCTCGGCTTCTGCCTTCTTAGCTTCTTCAGCAGCCTTAGCATCTGCCTTGGCCTTCTTCGCTTCCAGGGATGCCACTTCTTTTTCGGCCTTCTTCAGAGCAGTCTTCTTCTCCTTCAAATCAGCCTTTAAAGTGTCAATGTTTGCGGTGATGGATGCGATCTCAGTATTCAGAGATGCAATAGTCTCCTGCTTCTCTACGATCTGGGATGCATAGTCTTTGGTGATATTAGTTTTGGGACGGTTTTTGCTGCCTTTCGTTTTGGGCATTGTGATAACCTCTTTCCTTTTATAGTGATTTAAGTATAGTACTGTGTTAAGGTAAGGGCAATATAGGCTTAATTAATGAATCATCGCATTTCTGCTCTCAATTGCATCAACTTGCTTTCAATATCAGCAACTTCCTTTTGTAGCGCAGCTTCGGTTATATCTATTGCTGGCTGGAAAATATTCATATTTCCCTCAAAGTGATTAAACTCATTCAACAATGTTTTTCTTGAAGTAAAAAACACCCTATTATTTCTCGCCTTGTCTTTTTGTTCCTGTGTTGCCCCTACCGCTGGTCTAAATGCCTTCTGAATAATATCCGCCAATAAAAGAACTTGTCCTTCTGTATGAGGTATATTAAAAATATTCACCAGTTCAGATTCAACTTTCATACGTGTATGATAATAAATCAATGTTTGTATCAACGTATCTGCCAAAAGGGGATACTCTTCTGCATCAATAATATCAAGCCCCGCAACTGGAGCATCTAATATGTCTGAAACAGAGATTATCTCTGTCGGCTCCACCTCATACCCGAAAGTCTTTTTATAAACATCAGCTATATCGAGCGATCCATTTTCAAAACCATGCATCAACCTAGAAAGTTGTCCATATAAATCTTCAGGATCGTTCATAATATGGATATATCCCCTCAAAAAGGGGATCATCGCCATTAAAAAAAGTCTTTTATCATGAATTATCGATTCTAATGTTCCGTTTTTATTTTGAAAAAGCTTTACCAAATCAGATAGACTAATTAGTATATTTCTTTCATCTTTTTTCACCGGCAAGAATCCATTTCGACCACCATCCACATTATTTAAAATATACAAATTAAAACAGTCTTTCAACTGAACATTTAGCAATCGTATCAAATCTGTGTTATGGGTCAAAATAATTTGTTTCTTATTTTCGAGAAATTTTATAATGCAAAAGACAATTTTATTCTTATATACCGAATCAAAACTCGATATTGGATCATCCAATACAATAAATTCTTGTTGTGAATGTCTCGCAAGAAGAAGTGCAAATGCTAGAGATATAAAATTTTGCTCACCACTGCTTAAATGCATTTCGCTTCTATCCAATCCAAGGAGTGCCTGATCATCTAGCATTAGCTTGAAATTATGATCACTGTCATCATCTCTTGTTATTCGAATATTGCGTCCGATATTCTCGCTAATAATTTCTTGAATGTAAAGCAGTTCTTCGCTGTCTAATGTTGGTTGTGCTTCTAATAAAGTTGAATACTCGTCCCACCAAGAGTACATAGAAGTCGGAATAAACACATTAAACAATGCAACGATCATTTCATCTACTATTTCATTAACACAGCTTAATATTGCTTCTCGAAGACTTGTAATTGGTTCTAACTCTCCATACGAAATAAATGCCAAAACTGTATTTTTGATTTCAAAAGGATCGCTCACCCCTAATTTTGAATCCATCGCAACATCTTTTAAAAGAGCTTTTGTTTTCACATCCAAGCTATCATAGATTCGCTTTCTTCTTTCTTGCTTTCTTTGAAGTAGTGAATCTCCATCAATGTGGTCGTTATCACAAACAATGCAGCTATGCAAGTGTTTGTACTTTCCCAAAATATTTATTGCATCATCATTTTGTTCAATTTCTTGTACATCTGCGTTCGCAACAATCTGTGCCAAATCAATTTGCAATAGACATTCTACAATTTTTACATTATTTATAACAAATTCTCTTTTCTCTCTATTAATATCTACTAGTCTTGGTTGTTTCTGCACATCACGAACATAAGTTAAAAAAAGACTCCTATCTATGTTTTTACCTTTTGATTGCTTATTTACGATATCTCTAACAAATGTATACGCTTCTGGATTTCTGTCATGCATAACAGACAACAAATAGTCCGATACTTTTGTCGTTTTATAGTCATTCTTATATTCGGAATTTAATTCATTGAATGCTGTTTCAAATCCGTCTGCTATCTTCTTTTTCAGCACATATTCCCGCTTTATGTCCTGCCCAATCAGGTAATCGGATGTCTCTCCCTCTATAACATTACGGCTTATTTGATCACCAATAGTATGAAACGCTTTTGTTTCCGGTTGAATAACCTGATTACCATTATAGATTGCTTCAAACGATAAATCTTCTCTTGTTTTTTCATTGCCTAATACAGCTGTTAATGAACTTTTCCCTGTGCCATTAGGCGCATATACGACCGCAATTCCTCCTGCTGCTTGTGGTTGCTTTTTAAATTCAATTACATTATATCCATTTACAGAGAAACTTTGAAATTCTGGTTGAAATATACTTTGATTCTTTATACTATTAAATTCTAGTTTCATCGCCATTTTGTATATTTCCTCCTTTGTTCAACTGCAACTTTCAACATTTTCTTGCATCTTAGCCACACTTTCATGTGTTGCCTGCTGCTCACCACGAAGAGGTGTGCAAAGTTTCGAGCAGCACAGGGAGCTTACGCTCCCAGTATATTATAAATCACTAAACAAGTCAGCCTTATACACGCCGTTCTCCAGCATTTTTTTGAAGCTGTCCTTTACGGCTGTAACGTCCTCATGGTAGGTCATACCATACCAAGTATCGTTGGTTTTCAAAACCTTCACAGACATCTTGCCCTGCTCCAATAATTCTCCAATAAAGATGGGGATCAGGTACTCTGCTTTCAGAGGATTGCTCGGTACTTCCTTCTCGAAGAACTCTTTGAAGCCTTCCTCCAGCACATCCAAGAACTCTGGAGTCAGGCCCCACATATTCATGGATACAAGAGAATTCACATCCACAGCCATGCCGTCTGCCTCTGCTCCGGTTGCAGTCTTCACAATATTCTTTGTTTCCACAACCTCAGTCAAGTTTCCATTCTCATCCATCTTGCAGATTCCACGGGTCACACCGCCATTATCAGACAGCGTGTTCTTCAGCACAAAGCCTGCCATGCAGGACTTGCCACCATTCACCAGATACTCATGTACGGCTTTGAAACCTTCTTTGCCATAGTAATCATCTGCATTGATGACGATGAACGGGGTCTTGATGACCTTCTTCGCTGCAAGCACGGCCTGACCAGTTCCCCACGGCTTTGTACGGCCTTCCGGCAGAGTCCCCGGAATATCGTTAATGTCCTGGAAAGCATAATCCACCGTCACATCATGGGCAGCGCAGATAGCTTTGATACGCTCACCGATAACCTCTTTGAACTCCTGCTCGATATCCTTACGGATGATAAATACCACATGGTTAAAGCCAGCTTCAAGCGCATCATGGATGGAATAATCCATGATAATATGCCCCGCATCATCCACCGGCTCTAACTGCTTGATTCCTGTTCCGAAGCGGCTGCCAATACCAGCTGCCATGATAAGTAATGTTGTTTTCATAATTCTCCTTTCCATACCTTGTAGCGCCCAATGTGCCTTCCACAAAATTTTATGTAGTTATTAGAGCAGCGCCAGTAGCCTATGCTCTCGTTTTCGTTTATAGTTTCTTTAGAAAAAAATCATTTCTTCATGGGGTCTGACCCCGCAGTGTTCTATTCTCTCCTTACTGTGCTCGTGCTGCTTTAATCGGACATACCTTGATACACTGATAACAACGAACACATTTACTTTCATCTATCTGTGGATATTCAAAGCCTTCTTCATCCTCCACCATAGATATGGCATCTTTCGGGCAGATGGCATAACAGGCCGTACATCCACAGCATTCTTCTTTTCTTTTATATAGTACTGGAAGTTCTTTCATTGATTTTTCTCCTGACAATCAAACACAAAGAGTAACCCATATTCCATGTCATTTACTCTCTGCCCCCCCCGATTGCTCTGAGGGCTGATTTAATTGTATTCTTGATTTTTCTTTTTACCCTACTCTTAAATGTTACTTTTATTGGAGAAGCATACTTCTTTTCAAGTTCTTCAAATTCCATAGCATCCATATCTTCAAAAAAAGTATCTCGCTGCGACGGTCTACGGCAAGACTTATATTCTGCCGGATTACTTCTCACTCCATCTTCATAAGCCACTTCTTTTAGCTTCAGCTTATTACTGACAGTTTCAAATGCCTTCATTCCTTTATCTGTGCGAATTAAAATGAGTGATGTTCCATTGCCATCGTTCATTTCTGGAGCCACATCATTAATTCCCCAAAAATCTGCAATAGTCAAATCGGCCATTTTCATCTTTTTTGCAACACAGTCATAGCACGAAGGTCGAAGACAATAATCTCTCAGAAACATTTGCATATAAGAGTCTTTATCTTTTGAAATATACAACTGCTTCGCTTCACCCTGTGGAATACCTGCCAGAACTTCCTTCATACCAAAGTCCGTCCAACTGTCATCCTTGCAGCGGAAATTAATACTCTTCAGCCGACCACCATTTTTCTTTTCCTGATATTCTGCGTATTTTTTCCATAGAGCTGGTGATGGTGCACCATGGCAAATCACATCCATACAAAGTAGATTATCATAGTCTTTTCCTAAGAAATTCTTCAAGCCATTCACTTGACAGCCCGTTCCACTGAAAAGGACTTGCTTACCGGCTAATAGATCATCTTTAACCTGCTTATATGTATTTCCCACCTTGGCCTGTAAGTACTTTGATCCCCGAAGCCATATAAGCCCGTTTATATCTGTTACTCGCGTAAATTCAGCTAAATAACAGTCATCCGACATTTTCACACCATATACAGTTCCATTCTGAGCGAGTACATTTTCTGCAAGCAAAGAAAAAACAGCACCAGAAGAACTGCTGAGGCGCACATCTTGATTCACATTATATCCCGCATATACTTTTATTGGCTTCACCTCATAATCTCCTTCCATGCATTTCACTCTCTCATCCCCAATTTTGTTAAAATTCCCCGTAATTTTCCTTTTGTCATCTTATTTACCAATAAAAGCGAATCTGTAAATTCTATTCTTTTATAGTAAGCAAGCAAATAAATCAAATTGGGTAGTATAACACAAATTGCTCCTCTAGCAACAAGCGTTACTATCAGTCCAGCATTTACTTTCGAGCAAATAAAATAAGTTGCAATACAGCTAACAAAGATAACGCAACAATAGTACAACAATTTTTTTAAATAGCCCAACAAATGCTTTTTTTCAAAAATCACCGTAAAGAGATTGTGTAAAAGCCACGGCATTCCAACGCAAACAATTGCTAAAACTGTAGAAATAAGAATACCGTATAAGCCTATAAACTGCACAAGAATCAGATTTAAAGCCAAATTGGTTAACGCTGCGACTAATGGTCTGAACCTATCCTCATGCCACATTCCGGACGCATCTTTATATGTATTAAACAAAGAATTTAACTGTCGTACAAAAAAGTAAACCACAAAGCAAATAACAGCCGAGGATGAAAGCATTAAATCTTCACCAACCCACAATTCCATAAAAGGTTGATAAAGACAGAGCAAACAAACAGCACAAAAACCAGCACCCCAACATATTATAAACGTAAATTTATTTAAGTCTTTATAGTTCTTCTCTTTCGTTTCTACAACAATACTATTTCCAATTCCAGCTGTACAAGCAGAAAACACAACTGTTATCAGCCCCGTTATTGCGTTTAAGATATAAAAATAGTTTTGGTAAATTGCCAACGCTGTAAGTCCCAAAAAAGAAGAAATGACTATGGTATCCGCAGAGTCGTATATAATACCTCCGATTTTTGAAGTGAACAAATCTTTGATCCTGTTATTGATTGCTTTCTTTTCTTCAGCAGCAATTTGACCTTTTGGTTTAAATTGCGGATATATTCTATCAGCACACATGGCAGTAGCAATATTGGTCAATGCCTGCGTTGCTAATAGAACAATAACATAAAGATAATAGTCTTTAAACAGCCATAAAACCAATAACTGCAATGAGTACTGTATAGTGCTGGTTACAAGTGTAACTTTGCTTACAATATCTACTCTTTGGTGCGCTTGTAAAATACTATTTTTATACGCATATAGCCAATAGGATAATACTGTAGCACCAAGATTCAGAAGATAAAGTAGATAAACATTAAGATTATCTGGAACATCTCCAGAAATCAGCTTTGGGATAAATGGTGTTAAAGCACAGCCGATAACAGCAATAATAAGGCCAATTACCCTGTAATAAGTTTTATACAATTTCATCAATGCACAAATTGTTGCGTTGTCATCCTCAGCTATCGGCTTATACATACTATATATCATAGCAGAACCAACACCAAGTTCTGCTAAATTCAGCACCTGAAGAATAGACGTAAAAAGCGAATTCAATCCAAGATACTGAACGCCCATAAGATAAATCATAGCGGTGCGCATTAAAAAAGGTACAATAATCTGATACACCTTTAAAATCACACCAAATATTATATTTCTTGTTGCATTCTTTGTTCTCTCCAATTTTGCCACTATTAAATCCTCTTCCTTCTAATTGCTAAGAGCATTTTTCAAAAAATCAATCGACTTCCTTCGCTCTATTTTCAGTACATCTTTAACATTTCTATAATCAATTTTGGTACCACAATATAATTAATCTACACATTCAGCCATCCGTTTCATTAACCCTATCAAATCAGCAAGTGGCTCAATTCTAGAATTCATATCGGATATTCAAGTCGGGTCTATTGAATGCAACAAATTTCTTATGAAATAAAAGTCAAAATACTGTTGCATGGAAAGAATCCGCGAGAATCTCTTCTGCCTACAATTTATTTGTAAATATATTCTTTACAAAAATTATAATCTTATATACAAAAAATCCAATTAAGCCACCTAATGTATTAAAAAACAAATCACTTAATTGAAATGTTCCAACTCTAAACAATAATTGAAATATCTCGATTGAGCACGATAGAGCAAATGAAACCATCACATTATATACAAATGAAATTTTAGTAGGAAACCAACTTATCTTAAGCCAATTTAATACCATATTTAATGGTATAAACAAAATTAGATTATCTATAATTTCAAAATTCAATGTGTTTTTATCTAAAAATAAAAACCAATCTCCAACTGGATTTGATAGCGGATTCCCCCATGGCCCACGATTAAATATTGTTCTTTGAAGCAAAAAGACTAAATAAAGAACAGAAATAAATTTTTTAAAACCCTCTGTACTACGAATACTATCAAATAATTCTTTCAGAACAGTAACGGCATTACTTTTTTTTGAATAGTTGATAAACACAAATATCAACAAAGTAATTAGCACTGAGGCCCAAAGATATTGATAAATCATTGTTCCTAAGTCTATTATTATTTGGTTCAAAAAAGGCTTTATAATATGCTCAATATTCCCCTCCATTTATATCCCCCGTTATAGCTATGTCTATTTCTTATTTAAGAGTGCACTAAATTTAAATAATCTGCATCCAAATGAACAAATAAGTATGATAATTCATTTGATATATTGTTCGTGGATTACTTTATTGTAATATGAATTATCAGCGTATTGATTTGGTATATTTTTATAGCTCAATTTGAAAAGGTCTGTGCTTTGACTCAATTGTCTCATCCGCTCTTTATCAAAAGGACTATTTAGCAAAGGGAATAGCTCAAACACGTTTATGTTATTAATGGGAACTTGTTGAACCAGTTCTCGAACACAGTCAAATTCAGAATATGCCTTCGCCATTATACAATCAATAAGAAAATATGTTATCATTATTTCTTCATTCTTCAAATACTCAAATAGTACATCTCTGACTAACATCATAAACGAATTACCTTTACCGGCTGCCAAAAAAAATGTACTCCATAATCCCATACACACATGAGAATCCGCAAATTTTCCATGACGAACAGTATAAAATGATCCTTTGATGTTTTTTGTAAAATCTCCTACAGCATATAATGACGCATCAACCCATATACCGCCATTAGAATAAAGCAATTGAAATCTAAGTGCATCGGAGAAATGCGTGATTGAGATTTCCTGTCTTTTCAATTTTTCTAAAATGTAATCCGGCATCTCAACATATTCCATATAGTTATCTTTATCCAGTAAAATCACTGGATGCTTCCCAGCATTTCTCTTTATACTTTCAATGCACATGTAGATAATATCGGGCATTCCCTTTATGCCTTGCCACCAGAAAATCCAAATCGGATCATTCTCTTTTATATAAGTTTCTTTATCATTCGTATTCGTGTTATATGCATCAAAAACGTAACCATATTTTCTACCCAAGTACTGTTGTACTAGTTTATGTAAAAGCAAACCACATTTTTTTCCTAGACTACCCCTATTTCTAAAAATAACGGTATCTCCTAACGTTACCATACCTATAACAGGATTGCATTTTTGTGCAATTCTAAAACTATACCGTGTATTATCAACTAATCGTTTAATCTTATTCATCATAACTAACTCTGCCTTTCCTTATTCACCTTTCCCAAGCATCCTATTTAATTCGCCTTCCCCATCCTTTTTACTAATAAAATTATATCGCCAAATTCTGATCTATTGTAAACACTCAGTATCAACGTGGCCATTTTGACACTTTTGAAAGGGCAGTCATGAAGGTACAACAGCTCGCAAAGGAGTTGCCTATTGTCTGTCCGTTGGATGAAACCTTCACGAACGAAGTACTGGAATAGCAGGTGTTTCCGAAAAGCACTGCCTCAAAGAGCGCAAAAACGCATTTCGACCTGTAACTACATCCGAAATAAACTGCTCAAACTCAAATATTCCATGCTCAACGTATAATCATTACAACTCAAATTTCAAACGGAAAGACCGTTTGATATAATCTAAGCAGCACACCAAAAATGATATTCCGCATCACATTTATAGCTCATTCAATTTTCATAATGCCACCGTTCTTACCGACTTAATTTAAATTTTGAAATTAGGCTATAAAATGCCTCAAGTGTCTTATTAAGAACAACTGCAATACCAAGAGAAATTATTGCGGACTCAATAAATGCCAGTAAATTGTTATTAGTAAATCTATTTAAAACAATTCCTATAATTCTTGAATGGACCAAATAAAATTCCCAAGAAAACCTACCTACATTTTCGTAAAATTTAGAAAAAAAACTATTTTCATACGTGTAAAGTATAACTAACATGACAAATAAAATACCAGTTAAAGTATCAAATATAAATCGTTGGTATCTCATCATAGAACAAAAAATCAAAACAATTAATAAAAGAACTGCTAGTTTTCTGTGATATAGTAATTTAGAAATCACCTCTAAAACTTTTTCTTTATGCATTGCAAATAAGACACCAAATGCAAACATAAATGCTGTATTATACCACATAATAAGCTGATTACTTGCAATGCAACATACCACAAATACTGCCTCACAAATAAATAGAACCTTTACAACAGGTTTTTTTAAAGTCAATGCAATATAAAATACGGCATAATTAAAAATAATTGCCGCCAAAAACCAATCCTGCCAAAAGAAAGTGCTTTCAACCAGGCCTTGTAACAACGTTCTTCCAGCTAAGTATCCAAATACAAATACTACAATGACTCTCGGGATGATTAGCCTTTGAATTTTTTTTCTCCAGTAATTTTTTTTCCACCCGTCTTGCTTTTTTTTTGCTTGAACCATAGTGGCATAACCTGAAATAAAAAGGAATACTGAAACACCTAAAAATCCTAAAAATGTGTGATTGTTATAAAATGCACATTTTATCTGGGCAAAATGATGAATGTATACTAATAAAATTGCAACTCCCTTGAGTGCTGTTGTCTGTTCAACTGAAAAAAACAATACTTCCTTTTTATTGCAAGAAAATCGGATAGAACATATCAGGAAAAACGTAATCCCTAGCACTAAAACTATATCACTCATTATCTTTCCTTCCCTTTATCTCGAAATTCACATTTCGAGAACATTTTTTTCGATAATTCTAATGGATCTGATTCTTTCCTTCTTCATCCTTTGACTAATAGATGAATAGTCAAACGGTTCAAGAAGGTTGTCATGTGATAAAACGAATTCTTTATGAATACCAAGAGTAGAATATAACGTTTCAAACCTGCTTTGCATCGAAACATTAGCGTCTTTTCTTAGTATATTTCTAAACGGTTTTTTAAAAATAATAGAAAAAATCGTGCCATGATAGGAATCTGTAAAAACAAACTTTGCATGCTTTATTATATATAAAAATTCTGCCGGCGATGTTACATACCATTTAGAATTCTTATTTAAGGAAACTACTTCTAGATTATTCTCAGATGCAAATTGATAAATAAAATTTGTTTCAGTCTTAAAACCCAAAACATAATCTACAATGTAATTTTCTGGCAGGCTCATTTTGGGTTCTTTCATAATAGTTTCCCAAAAAGATTCACCCACGATAATTGTTGGGTCCGAAATAACATCAACTTTTTTCCCACACAAGTTCATAATCAAGCGTTGAGCCCCTATTTCTCGCACAGTAATCCTAGGTATTCCATTCAAATACTTTTTATACAATAATTTTTTGTCTTCAGGGATATTATCAATTGAAAAACTCGCTGCAAGCGATGCTCTCTTGCTATTCGATATAAACGTCAAAAAATTGTTTTCGCTTACCCATGCCGAATAAGGATTCCATACTTGATCGCTTCCAGCTACCACTAAATCAAATTCGTTCTCAATCTCAGTCGAATCAATTCCCACATATAATTTTTTTCTATAAAAATTTATATACTCATTATTAAATCGGACAAAAGCTCTCTGTCTACAGTATTCTACAAAACTTGAAGCAGGGTGAATTGCTGCCTTCATTGTTCTTTTCATAAAGTTTTTAATACCATAATCTGGTCTTCTAATAATAAAAGTCTCCACATTATGGCCATATTCTTCAAAGATATGTTGCACTGCTAAATTTTGTAAACGCTGCCCATAATTTGTACCGTCAGTAAAAGTTACAATTCCAATGTTAATAACCCTCTACCTCCCTCTTTTTTTCAAGAACAAACTTAATTGGCAATAAAGAAAAAACAGACCACAAAGCCACTATGTTATCATAAGCAATTTGACAGTATATAAATAAAAACACAAAATAGATAAAAAATAATGTAAATCCTATAAAGTTAATTCTTTCATATACTATCTTGGTAAGCTGATATGTATAATAACAAATTAAAGTTAAAACAAACCATATTCCCAATAAACAAATTAGTGTACCCATACTAGCTTGACCAAAATGCCGAAATCCCATTGCACCGCCTTGACAAACAAAGTAATTACCTATTCCGCGACCTAATTCCCAGCCATTTAAATTATCAAGTCCATATAATATCATTGCAAATCTCTCGTCACTTCCATTTGCAGCAAGTCCCATTTCCATTGCTGACGATGCCATATTCATCTTATCGAACAAATTATCATCAATAAAAACCCGCACGGCTTCATTGGAATTGTATAGAAACACAATGAACAAAAGCAAGATACCACTTAGCAATAAATACTTAAATATAGTATTCCAAGGTACATTTAATCTATGAACATCTAAACCGGCGGCTAAAAAAAAGAGCACAATTCCAATTGGCAAAACAAAGAAAAATGCTTGATTATAATTTTCTATGGATATATAGCAACAAAATATGATGCAGCCGACTATATATATAAGCAACGGAGTTTTTTTCAATTCAGAAATTTCATATTTCCAATATGCCATGTTATAAAGTATGACAAATGTCATAAATAATGATAACTGATGAGTACCACTATATCCAAGCAACCCAGCTATTAAATCCTCATACATAGGGTTTACTGTTCCAGCAGCATTAACGCCAATCATAAAACCTGTACCTTGTAATTGAATCAAAAGTACTATCGCATTAACCAGAAAATATCCATTTACTATCCAAAACCCTTTCTTAAAATAGCGTATAACATCATCTGAATATCTTCTACAAAAATGCTCCAAAAACATTATACAGGCTATTGGATATGTCAACATAATGATGTTGCTACGAACATTATCAAATGTTCCTCCTAATACAAGAACATTAGCTATGATTTGGAGTATAAGAAAACCAATTATTAGCATTCCACCTTGATTTTTAACATAATGCCAAAAATATCGAATCAATGAAACCATGCACAAAATCAGCAAAAGCTTATTGCCTATTTGTTCTTTACCATTAAACTTAAGAAATACCAACTGAACAAATATCATAAACAATGTAAAGAAATCTATATTTTTTCTTACATATAAACTCATTATTATCTCCTCTATCCCGGTATTTTACCAAGATGATACAAAATATTCAGTAGTTTAGTCGCCACAAAGTCATGTAGCTTGAGATTTATACAACCACTAACCATTGTATTTCGGGTCATTTTTTCAAGCGAATATTCAACAATTTCATCATTTTCTTTCAAATAATAAGGTCCGCCATCGTACTTTATTCTAAAATCATTTATTCTTTCTCTAAGTTCTTCTTTATCACCAAACAGTTGATATAGCTCATTCACATCTTCTAATATTATGCCACACCGTCTTTCCTCTACTTGATTGGTGATATTTCCGCTAACACGATTTGTTATAATATATAAATTGGCGGATAAGCTTTCATAAAACGTGTAAGAATAAGTCTCTGGCCATTTCGCCCATAGCAATGCCACCTGTATATCATTGTCTCTTAATGCTTTTGTCATTGCACTTAAATTTCCTGGAGAATACTGTATTTTTACTTTCTCCATGTTCTGGTACTCTTCATCAGAACTATTAAAAACAACAAAGCGATAATCTTCCTTGTAGTTCTCAACCATCATTTGCCATTGCTTCCATCCTTTATGCTCTGCTGGCATTCCGAGAAAGGCAATGCTAATTGTTTTACAGCTTGATAACGGCTTCAAATTCTCTCGATATTTTCCAATTTCCTTTTGATGTTTTATTACTATTGTTTGCTCTCTAAATTCAGGATATGACTCTAACCATATATTTTTAGTAGCTTCTGATGGGGAAACCACTAAAATTCTTTTTTTATACTTAGCTAGCAGTTCTTGAATTTGATCTACCCTTGGCTTACTTCTATAATAAAATCTGCAGTCATTGCACTTACTAGGACACATCTTTTGGGGTCCACAGTAAGATTCACCATTCTTCAATAGCGTATAATTCCAACACACTGTATAATAATCGTGCAAATACAGTTTAATTGGCACTGCATCAATATGGCACAATAATTTATCAATTTGCTTAAGTTTTACATATAAGAGATGATGCAAGTGAATGTCAATCAAATTCTTTCCCTGATCATCCCAACTTTTTATAAAGTTAATAATCTGTTCTATAGAATAAATTCCTTTGTATTCGCCATTGATAACAAGACCGTAATAGCAAAATGCCGTCATTTTTTCTTGAAATAGATATTTTTTTACAACAAATAGATTTACATATCCCACACTCTTATTGTTGTACATTTTTTGATGCTCCATTAGAACTTTTGCCATACCACTTATTCCCTTTAGGTAATTAGCAAAAGAAATAGAAAGCACATAATCTTTTTGTGTAAAACTTTTTTTACTCATCCTCACTTCTCCACATTTAAAGACTACTTGTAACAACCAAAAGTACATGAAAACACTTCTGTTTAAAATTCATTGCACTCATATCAGCGTGTACAAGATATTTATATTTTGAAAAAATACTATTCTTGTAATCTTTCAGAAGCTTTGTATACTCATAAAATTCCCTATTAAAGTTTTCATTTTGATTCATGACATTTAGCATCTCTTCTGCTGTTATTGCCGCAGAAAATTTTGTTTTATTAAATATCCAAGCTAATCTTCCTTTCCAATTTCGGAATTTGGAAATTCCAGCCCCTACCGAATTGTTCTCATGTTGTCTATAAAGTAGTTTAGAGTCTTTGTCATATAACATAACGCCATAGCAGGCTGCGATCAACGCAATCCAATAATCATGCATTGCTAATTCTTTTGGTGGATTTAAACTTACAATAATATTCTGTAAGTCTTTATTCCATACCATAGTACAGCCAAAAATATCTGAACATCTGGATAATATCTGTGTATACTTGGTAGCAATACAATCTGAAAGTAATTTATCCTGCAGGATAGTATTACTATCTTTTGCCGGTGTTAAATTGCTACAATATGCAGCAGGTCCATCAGACCGAGCAGAAATAAAATTGATTGCATCGCCTATTTTATTGAGATTCCATATATCATCCTGATCAGCAAAGGCATAGTAGTCAGCTTCCCCACAATGGTAAACCAAGTCCATAAAGCTCTTTGCCGGTCCAAGATTTTCTCCAGAATAAAAATCTATTGAAAATTTTCTTTTCAATCTTTTTATAATTTCAATCGTGTTATCTTTTGAACCATCGTCTCGTATTAACAGATGTACTTCATGTTTTTTTTGAGAAAATATGCTCTTAATCTGTTCCTCTATGAATTTTTCTCCATTATATGTGGACATTAATATTTCTACTCTTGCCATACAATCCTCTCATTTCATAAAAGCAAATAACACCTCTCGCCATTTATTATCTGGCAATTTTCCTATTAGCTTTCTAAATATATATACCACACTAATACAGACTACTAGCGTAATTATCGTTAGAATAACAGATCCCATAACAGTTGTTCTTATAACTTCATGTGTCCCCCCCCCCAACGAATTTTGGCACTACAGCATCATAAACGACAAATAACACCCTTTTTATCGGTTCATGAAATGCCATGATTATCATTGAGGATCGCCCCAAGTATTCTATCAATTTATTAGAAGAAATAACTTTAGATACAATTAGAACTGCTGTTATACCACAAATACCTTCTAAAAAGTATAAAACATATGATTTTCCGAATTGCAGATTAAATAAGCTGACATCACCATTTACAAAAGATAGGGCTACACATACAATTGCAGTAATTCCAAATACTAAACCACAGTTTACTTTTTTTGAATTTATAATGGAATCATTTGCTTTCATTCCAACTGTCATCCAAGAACAACCAGTCAGTACTCTTATGCTATTAACATATACTTCATTTAATAATTCCATATTCAATTTGTACACATACTGTCTAACTAACAATCCGGCTATCGCCAATAACGCAAAAAGTAGAAATACAACGCTCTTTGCATTCGTACTTTTTATATATGGCATAATAAAAGCAATTATCATATATGAAAAAAACATTACTGGTAGAAACCATATTGGGCCAACATCTAATTCCCTAAACCTATATTCGATAATATACCAATATAACACTAGAATAATCCTATACTCGAAAAAAGGAAGGATGAGATTTGCAAATTTCTTCTTGATGTATTGTTTATTAATTATGTTTTTTCCACAATTTCTATTGATAATCCATCCGCCTAGAAAGAAAAACAGTGGCATGTGAAAAGAATAAATAATTCGTATTAAATTTTCATTACGAGTTACATGTCCTAATACAACTAGGATTATTCCGAATCCTTTCGCTACATCGATCCAACGCTCTCTTCCCTTCACTTTATCTATCATTGTTTTCCCCTACTATTGATAGCTTTATACATCTCTTCAACTGTACATGGCTCACGCAAACCCAAGTTTAAATATGTTTCAGAAAACTCTTTATTTTTTCTCTTTGCATCTGCGTAACTTCCTATAATTTTTGCTGGCACCCCTGCTACTATACTATCGTCAGGAACATCTTTCGTTACGATTGCTCCTGCAGCGACAATACAATTATCTCCGATTGTAACTCCATAGTTGATAATTGCATCTGCGCCCACATACACATTATTTCCAATTTCAACTTTTCCGAAGCGGCAAAGATACTGATCTGTTTTTTCTTCATGATTAAACACAGTATTCAATGCACTATGGGTTACAATTCTTACGCCTGCCGAAATTGCCACATTGTCATGAAGATAGACCAGAAACGGTTCTGCGGGCAGTATATTCGACTGGAAATAGCAATTTTCACCCACTGCACCAAACATTCCGTGCTTTTTTATGTAGGCCATCTTCTTCCATCCATCACGGATCGTCAGCATGTGGATCTGCCGCCAATAACGGCGAAATTTATCATATACTTTATAAAGTCCCACCTATCGCTACCTCCTTACTTCTTATAGTTCAGCATTCCCTTTACATTGAATACAATTCTTTCCCAAGTGATTTTCTTCCTATTAAACCACAGTACCTTCGCATAGTATTTCACTTTACTGCGGCGGCTTCTTTTCAGAATCAAACCAGGAGTCAACTCAAATGGCTTATCCGTTGTAGTATCTGCATAGATTAGATAATCTTTTTGTTCATCGTACTCTTTAATGGCAAAAGTTGTTGGGCGGCACCAGTAATGCAGGTACATATACTCTTCATCCTTTATTTTGCCATGATCCAAATAATGACGAAGAAGAGTTCCATTGTGCCATGTAAAGACCTGATGTTCATTTTTGTACGCATCCTCTTCCTTACCCCAGTCAAGGAAGAAGCCATAATCATATTTCAGCAGGTTGGCGAAATCAATTTTTTTATAGACTGGAATTTGAAGTGCCTCGTAGATGTCATCCATACCTGGCTCATCGAATGCAAAGCCCTTATCGACTGAATAGACATCCCGATAATACATCTTTCCTTCAATATGTGTTCTATAGCGAGCACACACTTCAGGCGTATTTTTATAGAGATTGGAGTGTCCATTAAAACCAACTTTTTCATATTGACCGAGAACTTCATCCGTATAAAATTTGCGGATATTACCCCAAACCAGATCTATATCACAATGTCCCCAGAAATCGTAGTCTTTCAGCTCGTCTGTAAAAATCTCACCATACGCCGGCTTGAAATCGCAGAGCTTATACGGGCGCTCCAGGAAAATCGGGAAATCATAAATTGCCTGAGCCTTTTTCTTCATCTGATCGAACGTCCAATATGTAACCTTCACATTTTCCGGGTAATCATAAGGCGTTTTGTCATCTGTAAAAATCAGCCAGTCAATCGATGGGTTACACTTACAGCTTAACAGCCAGAATTGAAACCCCTTTGGAAACTTCCCAAAATAGGGTACAACATACGCTATTGAATACATTTTATCCTCCATAATCACATCATTTTTTAACTTCCAAGAACTGTTCTACCCTTTGTTTTGTAGAAAGTTTGTATCTGTATTTCATGCAGTTTTCAATATACATTTCACTGTTAGAAACCACGTCATTCAAATCGGATTCATCCCACTGTTTCTTCGCAATGCCAAGTTGATAATCTTTGATATAGGTAGAATTTAGCGGAACGTCTGTTGTGACAATAGGCGTTCCAACCGCAATCGCTTCTATGATGGAAATCATATTGTTGTCTTTCACCGTATTAACGAGCAACGCCTTTGACTTAGACAAAATCGGGAGTAGTTCATCGTGTGTCATCTTTCCTGTGAAAATTACATTCGGAGCAATTCCCAAAGTCTGTGCCATCCTCTGAAGTTTTTCTTTCAACTCCCCTTCGCCTATAATGTATAACCGGCATGTAGAATTGTACCGATCCAGATACTTGGCAAACTTTTCAAGGATTCCATCGATTTTCTTTCGCTCAATCAGCTGCGAACACACCACGAAACTATTATCTTTCTCAGCAGATGCTTTAAACTTATCGAGGTTGACACCGTGATCGATTACATTTACATCCGTATTCATGCAGTATTTCTTCACAAAGTTTCTTGCCTCTACTGAGCGTGCAACAACCTTTGAGTTTCGCATGAAGAGTCTTGCTATAACTCCATACCAGATCTTTGAGGGAATTTTCTTCATAATGGCATTATGCTTTGCAAGTTCGTGCCAGATAATTGTCTTGTCTGATGCTGCTCGATATGCCATCAACGAATTCAGTGAGAATACTTCGCTTGTAATAATCAAATCGTACTCTGTACGATGTTGTTTTACATACCGATACGTCTCTGGCATAAACGGCAAGCAGTGCGGCATGCAGACTTTTTGACACTTGCACTCCCACCACAGTACCTCAAATGGATATGTTTCACTTTTTGTCGGCTTGAACGGCTCTCCTCCAACCAGAGTTACAGAATGACCCATTTCATGGAACGCCAAGCAAAAATCATACATCATTGTGTCTTTTATTGATGCAGCTTTTTTTATATTTTTTGTTTCCGATGTGTACATAATCGGATTAATAACAAGTACTTTCATTAAATATCTCCCATCATCTACTGACAGAAGACATTTAGGCACTTAATCAATCGAATTACTGTGCTTTACTCCATCGTGAATGCAAGAACAATCCACCCGGTGTGCACACTGTTGCAAGAACTTTATGTCTTGATTTGCGAATCAAATCGACAATCTTGACTCCCGCAAATCTCCCATATACAATATACTGTAGTCCTCCCTTGATTCTATATCTTGTCTTTAAGTCGGACTCCATGAATTCCTCTGCTCGATGCATACATCCTATCGGCGATGCAATATTATGCTTACGCCGATTATTGGTTAATCCATCTTCAAGATAATTTCCGACGTAAATGGCTTTATTAATATGTACCATCTCATATTTTCTAGCCATTCTAACCCAAACAAGATCTTCCCCAAGGAATTTCTCATTCGGGTATTCAGGAAACGGGAATTCCTTCAAGCAATGTGTTTTGAACACCTCTGCCTTATCTGCGCCAGTGTCATCACCGTTTACGCGCACATCGATATAGGAACCTATTTTTTCATTGACATCAAACTTCTTGCCATTGACTTTACCATCAGGGAACGCTCTGAGAAATGCATATCCACAGATATTGTTTTGTGACCTGTATTTCTTGTGAATCTTCAGTATCGACTCAACTGCATCATCTGTCACACAGTCATCTGAATCAACTATAAAGGTAAGTTCGCTGCAAATGGTCTGTATTCCTACATTTAAAGCAGTGTGTTTTCCACCATTACTCTTATAGATATACCGTATTGGAAAATCACTTTTTTCTTGTAACTTAGTTATTAGATTTTTCGTACCATCAGTACTTCCGTCATCAACTACAAGCCACTCAAACTCTTTTACAGTTTGCTTTTGCAGTGAATCCCAGAGGCTTTGTAATTCCCCCCCCCCGATTGAAAGTAGGGGTTAAAACTGTTATCATCATAGTTATTGTTTTCCTTATTTATTCTCCATCTGCTGTGCAATATCAGCATCCACGATTTCCTCACCGGTCTTATGCTTCAGCTGCTCTTTACTTGCCTCACTCAGACCGTTGTTGATCACACAGTTCATATCGCAGGTGCTACACTTATCCAGATCCTCTTTAGTAACTTTACCATCACGGTAATCACGGCAGATCTTCAGCTCGTACATGCTGTACGGATGCTTAGTGAAGAGAGCCTTGAACTTGTGAACGAGAACCCAGGTAGCAGGCTTCCAGATGTACTTATGCATAGCCGGGCTGACAGAGCCGATCATCCAGCAGTCACGGTCGCAGCAACGAACCTTTGCACGAACTTTCTCTGCTTCCGGGCTGTTCCACAGCTCGTCCCAAGTCTGGTTGTTCAGGTTGCCCATGACCTCTTTGTCCTTGGTGCCATTGCAAGGCATAACATCGCCATACGGATCGATGAAGAAGGTGTCAAAACTCATGTCGCAAGGCAGCAGACGCTTCTGGCCATAGATGTAGTTGATCAGACCATGGTTAAAGTAAGCGCGGAACCACTTCTTCGGGCTGTTGCTGCGGAGCAGTTCATTGACCAGATTCTCGAAGTTCTTTGCGACCATCGGACGGTCGTGGATGATGTTCTTTGCCTCAACGAAGTAGAAGCTGTTATGCAGAGAAGCCGTAGCAAACTCCATGCCCATCTCATCGGAGATCTTGTACAGCGGAACCAGGTCAGGAGCGTTCTTGTCCTGAACGGTCATACCAAAACCAACGTCCTTCATACCCATCTCACGCAGCTTCTTCAGCGTGCCGTAACCACGCTGATAGCCGTTCTGCAGGCCACGGATCTCGTTGTTGGTCTGCTCCAGACCCTCGATAGAGATACGAATACCAATCTGCGGGAACTCCTTGCACAGGTCAACGATACGGTCGGTGAAGAAACCATTCGTGGAAATAACGATACGGTCAGACTTCTTGTAGAGTTCACGCACGATTTCCTTCAAGTCAGTACGGATGAACGGCTCACCGCCGGTGATATTGGTAAAGTACATCTTCGGCAGCTTCTTAATAGTTTCGATGCTGATTTCCTCTTCCGGCTTGGAAGGCGCTTTATAGCGATTGCACATAGAGCAACGAGCGTTGCAGCGATAAGTGACGATGACCGTACCATTTAACTTCTTTTCTTCAGACATGATTAACTCTCTCTTTCATACATATAATAAATTTCTCTAGTACCACTTTTGCGATGTAAGAAAAGGCAATCGCTCCAGTAAGTGTTAAAACTGCCGTTACGCCATATGAAATGGCATTTAATCCAAACATGTGATTTATCTTCAACTTCTCCAAAACTCGATAAATCATCATATGGCTCAAGTAAACCTCGAAACTAATAGAACTAAGTTTTTTTATCAGCTTGTTTTCTCCTAGCTTTCCGTCGGTAGTTATCGCAAAGATAATAATTGCCACAGAAAAAACGGCCATAACCAAGTCATTTTGACTTAGAAAATAATATGCACTAGCCGTTATCGCGAGAATTATAACTGCAACAATTCTATTATTCTTCAGCCGCTCCAACTCATCTCGATAAAGATAAATCAGGCCACCCGCCATGAAAAATATCGCACTGTACAGGATGTTTTCTCTCTCCATAAAATTTCCCAGTACATGTTGCTCATCAAAAAAGTACAACTGACAGAGAATGTTATAAATTCCAGCAATAATAAAACCCAGCCATGCTCTTTTCTTTGAAAACAACAAAAAGCAGAAAAATGGAAACAACAAGTAAAAAACAAATATTACTGCCAAAGTCCAACTCACGCCTACAACAGAAATCTGTGGGTTTGGCAGTAGCCCCTGCAACATTGTAAGATTTGCAAAAATCTCATATACACTATCCGCACTTGGAGAAATTACCACATCCAAAATGCAGAGCAATGCAAAGAATGGCCATAGTTTTTCATATCGGCGTTTATAGAATGCTTCTATATTAATTGTTCCTGCTTTGAATTTCTCATAGTATCCGCAACACATTCCAAAGGCACTTACCATCATAAACAGAATGGTAAAATTGCCTGCCGTTCCGATAACTTTTTCGAATAAAAATCCGATTAGACCGTAATTCCCATTTGTAAACACATGCATTAGAACAATGCCCGCTATCGCTATAACACGAACCACATCTAGCCCTGGATAATGATTATTCGCAATTATTCTTTCATTCATCCTTGTTTATTCTCTCCGCAATACACCTTCATAATTTTCTCGTAATACTCATCAATGGTATCGAAGCTGATGTCCTTACAGTTCGCACTGTACTCCGCACACAGCTTCTTATCAGCCCAGAGCTTCTCGATCTTCTTCTTCAGATCTTCGGCATTACCGCTTTCAAACAGCTCGCCGGTCTTACCAACCTGAAGCAGTTCCGGGATACCACCAATGTCTGCTCCCAGTACCGGTGTGCCATACATCTGGGATTCCATTACGGAGAACGGGCAGTTCTCATACCACTCAGACGGGTAAATGGAGAACCGTGCCTCACGGATAAGCTTTTCCAGTGCCTCGCCTTTCTGGAAGCCAACGTTCTTGATGTTCTTAATACCATTTACTGTCTCTTCCAGCGGGCCAGTACCGGCGAAGATGAACTGCACATCCGGCAGCTCCTTACAGACCTTGATGAGCGTGCCGATACCCTTCTCCTCCGAGAAGCGGCCGAAGTAAAGGACGTAGTCCTTCTTTTCCGTTTCCTTCCACTCCACTTTATCGATGAAGTTGTGCATTGCCACGGTCTTCGTCGCAAACAGCGGATTGCTGTCCATCTTGCTCTTCATGAACTCGGAGCAGCAGATCATGGTGTCAATGTACTTGTAGGTGCCCTTCCACTTCCAGAATTCAGCCTCCATCATGCCGATGGCAGATTTCGCCGTGGAGCCGTGAATGCACTTGCCTTTCATGCAGTTCACGAAATGGCCACCGAGACACTTCTCACAGTTCTGGTGCGTGTTCGGATTGTTCAGCATGTGGTTCGGGCAGACCAGCTGGTAGTCATGTGCCGTGAAGATGATCTTACACTCTCTTCCGGTCTCCTTGCGCCACTTCACGATTTCAAGAATGATGGAAGGTGTCAGCTGGTAGTTAAAATTGTTCAGGTGACAGACATCCGGCTTGAAGTCGTCCAGAACTTTCCGCAGCTGCACTCTTGCTTCCTTGCTGTAGATAGTTTTGATCGGGTAGGTCAGCTTGCTCAGTTTGCTGCCACCGTGGAAGTCCATATCAGATGTATAAGCATTGACCCGGTTGCCCACACAGCGGCCCTCGTGCTCCATACCGAAGTACTGAACCTCGTGTCCATTCTGCTCCAGTACTTCTCCCAGCTTGAATATATATGTTTCACTACCGCCGTTGGCGTACAGAAATTTATTTATCATTAACACTTTCATCTATGATTTTCTCCTGTATAGCTTCATCGTTTCCCTTACAATCTCGTCCCAGTTGTATTTCTTACAGACAAAATCTGCTGCCTGTTGTTTCAGTTTCATAACTTTTTCAGGATGGTCACAGGCATCCTGAATCTTTTCTTTCAAGTCCTCTATATCTGACTTTTTGAAAATCAATGCCTTATCTTCTACGACTTCTGTACATTCGGGAATGTCGGAGACCAGGCAACAGTTGCCATAACTCATGGCTTCCAGCAGGCTCAGCGGCATACCCTCCAAATCAGAAGGCAAGGTGTAAATATACGCATTACTATACAGTTCGTCCAGCATCTTTCCCTGTACGAATCCTGTAAAAATAATTCTGTCGTCTTCCTTTGCCGATTCCTGCAGTTCTTTCATAAAGGAGTCTGTATCACTGGAACCGCCTGCAATGACCAGTTTCTTATCTGTACAGACATTTTTAAATGCTTCTATCAGATATCGGATGCCTTTTTCCGGTACCAGCCTGCCAAGAAACAAGATATAGGAATTCTCTGTCAAGCCAAACTTTTGGGTAATCAGTTCCGCTTTTCTGATTTCCGGACGGTTTACACCGTTTGGAATGAACCATGTATCTCTGTCATAGGTATTTTCAAAGTAATCCTGAACTCCTTTACTCAGAACAATAATCTCATCTGCGTATTTCACAGCATTCTTTTCGCCCTGTCGGATAAACTTTGAACCAAATCCTGATTTCCATTTTTCACGCTGCCAGTCTATTCCATGTATGGTAACTACCACTTTTTTCCCAAACAGCTTTGGCAGCCATGCAAAAAATGCAGGTCCCTCAGCATGAATGTGCACTACATCATATTTTCCAAATGCACTGTAAAAAGCTGCAAAAAAAGAAGAACTCACAGCTGCAAGCCCTTTTTTCTCGATAGTCGGAACATATTTCTGACGGATTCCTTCATATTCTGTTTTATTGTCATACTCTGCACCACTCACATGATGGCCGGAACGGTTATAACAGGTAACTGTACAACCATTTTGCACCATTCTGGTGCAAAGTTCTTTTGCTACAATTTCAATTCCGCCTTCTCTGCTCAGTCGCTTCTGACCGAACATAGAGACTGCCAGTTTTCTTTCCATATTATACGGATCCTTCTCTCTTCAGTACTGTCATCACTGTCTTAAACAGAATCTTTATATCCAGTCCAAAATTCCAGTTACTGATATATTCTGTATCCAGTCTCACTACTTCTTCGAAGTCTGTAATGTCACTTCTTCCACTTACCTGCCACATACCTGTAATCCCCGGTTTAATGGCAATTCTGGCTCTGTGATGCAGCTCATATTTTTGCAATTCATCTTGTAATATAGGTCTGGTACCCACAAGGCTCATGGTCCCATTCAGCACATTCCAGAACTGTGGGAATTCATCAAGTGATGTTTTTCTGATAAATTCTCCTATCCCGGTTTTTCTGGTTCCATCGGGCAGGATTTTATTTCCTATTACACGGGGGTCAAAATCAATCTTAAACATACGGCCATCACTCATTTTATTCTGTGCCATAAGTTCTGCCCTGCGTTCTTCTGCGTCCATATACATGCTTCGGAATTTGTACATTTTAAATGGTTTTCCATTCTGACCGATCCGTATCTGTGAGAAGAAGATCGGACCCGGAGAGCTGATATAAATGGCCGGTGCCACAAAGATAAAGATAATCCCTGTCAGAAAACAGCCTGCCAGTCCACCCAGGATATCCAGTGCTCTTTTGGCAAGTGCCTGTCTGTCCGTAGCATAATTCATAGTGGTCGTCAGAACTGTATAGCCACCTATAGTCTCTACAAATTGTTTCTGCCCGGGAGTGCTTCTGACTTTTGCCAGATTCACATGAACTGCCATTCCCATTTCCAGCAGTTCATTTATCAGTTCATGGGGGTATGGATAAGACGCATCTACGTTTATAAAAACTTCGTCCACCCATTGCTGACAAATATAGGATGCAGCATTCTTTAAGTCTGCCACAACCGGAATTCCTTCAATTTCCCTGCCTGCTATATTTTTATCAATGATTATGAGACCATTGATGTTGTATCGATTATAATTGTGATTTTTTACATTCTGGATTACTTTTGGCGCAAGATCGTAATTTGTTACAATATAAAGTGAATGTTCTCCACCTTCTGCCATTTTATGGATCAGGTGTTTTTTCCATATTATTCTTGTGCCATAGGACAGGAGTACATAAAAGACTCCCATAAGATACAAAACAGTCCTTGAGAAGCTGTGTCCATTACTGACAGTGAACAGATACAGACCACTTGCCAGTTCTATCAGGATCATCTGCTGGATAACAGAACGTAATTCCTGGTAATAACCTCTCCTCAGAACGCCTTTATAAGATTCAAAAATAATGATCAGAAATAAATCTGCCAATATTACAAAGAATATCATGTTGTGATATATTCCCAGTTCAAATATGTTCCGGACAGAACCATTTCGAACCAGATATGCCAGTATTAAAGACAGAAGTAAACACACAAGATCTAAAAATATAAAGTCCTTGTGTTTATACCATCCTCTTGATTTTTTTCTATACATACGCCTTCCTTAGTTTCTCCTTCTTTTTCTCATACTTTTTTTATTATTTCCAGCCCAACCTCCATATCCACGCTCCTTCCAAACATTTCTATGGAAACCCAGGCTTTTCTTTTGTGTCTGTTGATTTTTCTGATATAACCTTCCATGCCCTGCAATGGTCCTGTGAGTATCCTGACCTGATCATTCTCTATGATCCCTGTGGACATGGCTACCAGCTGTTCTTCTTTTCCCAGCTTCAGAAGCAGCTCTACTTCTTCCTGAGATAGGGGAATGATCTCATCTCCTGTTCCCAGAAGTCGGGTCATTCCTGTGACTTTTCTCAGGTTTTCAGCCAGCTGTTCCAGATTTTCGGCAATTAAAAAGACATACCCGGGAAAGAGGATTCTTTCCTGGATATGCCATTTGCCTTGAAATCGTTTCTTCTGTTGATAGTAGGGAATAAAGCAGCGTTTCAGTATATCGCTGCTTATGAGCCGCTGACATTGACAGCGGATGTTCTCTTCTGTGCCTGTTCGCACCTGCATCACATACCACATTGGATATCTTACCTCCGTATTTTGGGTATGCTTCGCCATTCTGCCTGTATTTCAAGACAGATTCTCTTCAAGATATGTAAATCAATATCCTTAAACGCGGCAAAGCGACGATTCAAAGACTATAGACCTTTTGTCTTATCTACACGTTATTATAGCTTTATTGCCAAAAAGATGCAATAATTTTTGGTACTTTTTATCATTTACCTGCTGCTGTATCAGTTGGTGTTTCCGTAGGTTCTGCTGTTGGTCGTACCATCATGTCGTCCAGTACGCCGATATCTTCCTCTGTCTCTTTGCTGGCCAGCTTTTCTTTGTATTCTGTGCGTTCTGCACGTTCCTGGTGGTTTACCTTTACAACAAACAGAAGGCCTGCCACCAGAGCAAGAACCAGCACATAGTAGAGCACTGAGGACATGAATTTATTTTTTTTATGTCTGCGTCTGTGAGATTTTCGTGACATTGAACTGTTCCTCTCTTATCAGATTATTTTGCATCTTTTGTAAAGATTGCAAGAGGTCCCATGCCTTTGAATTCGCCTTTGATCACAAGATTTGGCTGTTCAGAAGAGCCTGCTTCGTCCTTAACGATCCAGCTCATCAGATCATCTTCTGCATCAGCTGTCTCATCTGTGTCAGCAGTCTCATCTGCGTCGTCTGCTTCCTCTGCTTCCTCTTCTTCTTTTTCCGGATATGCGAAGCTCAGTTCAGGCTCTGCAAGATAGTTAAGCTCTCCTGTAGAAGCATCTGCCTGTACAACAATGCTGTCCGGGATTGTGAATGGCTCTATCTCTGTAAGAAGGCTCAGGTCGCCCTCTGCTGTATCAACATCAAAGTCTGCATCATTAGCAGTTACAAGGCTCTTCCAGTCAACACTGTCGATGTCACAGTTTACCTGTGCGTCAAGGGAACCGGACATATCATAGGAGTAATCATCTGACATCTTGATTGCCATATCTATAAGACTGCTTGCGCTGACATAGTCGTCCAGGTTGATGGTCTGTCCGTTGTCCAGTGTAACCTCTTTGTTCTCTGTATCTGTCAGATCATCGATAAAATCTGTCAGAGTAAAGCCTGCTTTCTGATCTTTCAGCTTCTCTGCTGCATCAGCTACCTTTTTGTCTGCATATTTCTCAGGAGAAACCTTCTTGGTTACAACAGGAACCTTCTCGATCAGCATTACAGGTCCAAGTGAATCGAAGGTGGCTGTAACTTCGCCTGTGGCTTTGTTCAGCTTCTCAATTGCAACAAAGGCAACCTTTCCTGTTGTCGGATCGATCTGCATCAGAAGTACATCTTTCTTCTTTACATCCTTGGCAGCTTCGATGGTAAGTGTTGTTTTGATAGCTCCATTTGTTTCATATGTAATCTTATCATCTTCCTTAATAACCAAATCTACGAAAGGTGTAAGAGGCTCATACAGGGACGGATTTACTTTCTTCTCTGTGTTTGTTTTAATTGTTTCTGTTGTATCTACCTTAAGGTCTTTCAGAATCTCATTCATGTTTACCTTGGTATTATCATCATTTACTTTTGTTACTACCTCTGCAACTTTTTTATCCTTGTAGGCACCTGTATCAACATCTTTTACGATCAGCTGCTGGTTGTTTGACAGATTTCCCTCAACTACCTTTGGAGCTTCCGGAATGATCTGTCCGATACTTGGGGCTGCATATACATTGACAGATGCTGCAATTGTCATTGCTGCAAGTAAAATGCTGAAATATTTTCTTTTCATAAGAATGCCTTCCTTTCTGTCTTCTTCTGGCTCTATTCTTATTAATTTACGGTTACTTTATAACAAGGCGGTTGAAAAACAGCAGCCTGTCATACTTTTTCATAAAATAAACGGATGATCAGTTCCCGGAGTGCATCTTCATCCACATGGAACTCATCATGAAGGTCTCCCTCCTGGTCTGTTCCCGGAAGCTGCTCTATACTGTCCTCTGTGAACTCTGCTTTCTTAAGAGTCTTCACAAGTCCCAGATACTGGCTGCGTGTCACACTTGTCTGGATATAATCGTCCATCACATCGAGGGAATCCCATGCTTTCTCAAGGTCATTCTCATCCATGGACTGCATCTTCTCAACATAGGCTGTGAGATAGGCTTTCTGTCTCTGCATACGGCCCTCATTGCTGAAGGACTCCTCTGTATCTCTGTACTGAAGGAAATCCTTTATGCTACTGTCATCCAGGGTAACCTCTGCACCCTCTGCCATCTCCGGATATTTCTCCTGAAGATCGTTGTTTGGCACTGTAAGCGTGATCCCGCCTGCCAGCTCATTGATATAGGGCATGGAATCCTGGTTTGTCACTACATAGCGCTTCACAGGGATATCTCCAAGTAAAAGGGATACTGCCTCACAGAGGCTCTCACAGCTTACCTTTCCCCCATCGCCATAGCTGTAGGCATATCCGATGTGCGTGGTATAGAGTCCCTTGTCATTGCCGTTCATTGTATATCTGCGGATATCAGTCATGGTATCACGGTTAATGGAGAGAATAGTCATCCTGTGATTCTTCTCATCCATCACCACCAGAGCAATACTGTCTGCCCTGGCTTTATTTCCATACTGGGAGGAAGCTTCCAGCTTGCCTGTGGAGTCCACACCGGCATAGAGAATATTTGTGATACGGTTATTATACTGATATTCCTGACCTTTGTAAACAATATTTCTATAACTGTTGCCCACATTGTGGGTGTTCCCTGCAGTGATCTGCATAGATTTCTGCTTTGTCTGTTCCATATGGATAAAAACTGCTGCAAACAAAGCTACAGCCAGGCAGATCACCAGACTGATGATGATCTGTTTCTTATTTACAGGGTTATTTCTTCTTTTCTTTTCCATTCTTCTTAGCGCTCTTTCCATAGCCGTATCCGTAGCCATAGCCGTAACCATAACCGTAGCCATATCCATAGCCATAATGTTTCTCATAAACCGGCGCTTTGTTCAGCACTGCGCCGAGGAGACGGATACCTGCATATTGTATCTGCTGCTTCGCCTTATCAGCCTGTGCCCTGTCTGTCTTTCCGCTCTCCACAACAAGGACAGTTCCGTCGCACTGCTTGGCGATCAACAGCCCGTCGATAACCAGATTCAGCGGCGGAGTGTCTACGATCACATAATCATAAACGCTTCGCACGAATTCCATCAGCTCTGCAAATAGCGGACCTGATACCAGCTCACTTGGGTTTGGTGCCACTGCACCTGTAAAGATCATGTCAAGGTATTTGTCATCTGTGCGGTAGATGATCTTCTCTTTGCTGATATTTCCGCACAGGTATTCGCTTAATCCCTTCTTCTCACCTACAATATCATATCTGTTCTGTATGGTAGAATTACGGATATCGCAGTCTATAAAGAGGATCCTCTTCTCAAGCCCTGCCATGCTCTTTGCCAGGCGGAAGGCTATTGATGATTTACCCTCATTAGCAACGGAGCTTGTTACAGCTATTGTTTTAATATTGCTTCCACTTAACTGGATGTTTCCACGCAGAACATTAATGGCCTCATTTACGCGGAAAGATACATCTGATACATGTGGATGTATTACCTCTGTCTGTCTTCCCGTATATCCGGATTCTTTCACAAGATCCTGAAACAGGGATTCAATATTGTTATCTTCTCTGTCCATCTTCTACTCTTTCTTCTCTTCGTAATAAGGAATCACACTAAGTACCGGGATATCCAGATATCTCTTCAGGTCATCCTCTGTCTTTAATGTAGTGTCTGTCATGTAACGTACGCAGATCAGTCCACAGGCTGCGATAAGTCCCAGCAGAAGTCCAATCGCCAGATATTTTGTCAGTGCAGGAGTGATCTCATCCACTGCCTCTGCCTCTGAGTAATCGATAACTGTAGGTTCGCTGCTTCCTACCACCTGGTAAATACGATCCAGTCCGATATTCATCAGACTGTTTGCAATATCTCTGCACAGTTCCACGTCACCGCAGGTAACTGTGATGGTAATAATATGGGAATTGTCCGGATTCGTTACACTGACCAGTTTACTGAGTCCTCTGTAATCCAGATCCAGATCCAGCTCTTTGATGACCTGTTTGAGAACATTACGGCTCTTGATGATCTTCGCATAGTCCTCTGTAAGCTCTGAACTCAGCTGCAGGTCAGAAACTGTGATCACGGATTCATTGTTTGTGATAAAAATGGATGCATCCGCCTGATAAGATGGTTTCACCCCCACCAGATAATAGACACCTGCCAGCATTGCTGTGATCAGCATGGTCAGCAGAATAATTTTCCAATGATTGACCAGTACCCAGAAAAGTTCCACAAGGTCTATGGTGTCTTCCTGCTGTATGATCGTCTCAGTGACCACAGGCTGCGCAGGATTTTCCCGGGTATTCTTTGCCTCTTTTATCAAATTCTTGATTCTCCTTCCTTATATGATCAAACCGGAGTTACAGGCCGGTCCGTACTTTATAGATTGTAATATGATTTCTGACGTTCTTCAAGTGTATTTGACAAATTTTCTTCTGTTTTCCCCATTTTTTACAATTGTGGAAGGATTTTCAATAAAAATTTTGTCAGCATATTCCTGTCCCATTTTGCTGATGACTTTTTTGTATGCTTCTCCTGTGCGGCAGATCCTGTACCGACTGTCGTGGCAGTCAGAGCCTACGAAGTGAAGGAGGTCTCCTTTCATCAGCTTCCTGCAGAATCTTTTTGTATAGAATCCGCTTTTTCCCAGAATGCTATCTGCATTTACCTGCATATAGGCGCCCATCTGTGCAAGGTCCCTGATCAGTTCCAGGTCACCCCAGATGTTGTCGCAGCGTTCTACATGTGCGATGATGGGACGGTAGCCTACGATGATAAGGCTGCGGAGACGGTCTTCTATGTAGCTGTATTCTGCATTTCCTGAGAATTCTACCAGAACATAGCCGGAATCTGCCATTGTACTGACTCTTCCCTCATCCAGCATTCTGCTCATCTGCATGTTTGCATGGAATTCACAGCCCAGGTATATTCTCATTCTGTCTTCCTTAGCAAGCTCCTGATTGAATTCCTGTACGCATTTCTCCACCAGAGCGAACTGGCTGCGGATGGTGCGGATGGGTGTATCAAACATCTGATCTCTGTAATGAGGGGTTGCGATAATGTTTCTAACTCCCTGTTCATATTCCATGCGGAGCAGTCTGCGGGTTTCCTCCAGGTCCTGTGCTCCGTCGTCCACTCCCGGAATCAGGTGGCAGTGGATATCAAATAAACCGTGGTCTGTCATATTTCTCTTTCATCTCCCTTTATTGCAAATAACTGCAAAAACACCGTCCCTATATAAACTTATACAGGGACGGTGTCTGAACATCATGATTATGATAAATTATTCTTCTGTAGCTTCCTCAGCCGGTGCCTCAAGAGCTTTCATGCTCAGGCTGATCTTCTTGTCTTCGCCGTTGAAGTCAACAACCTTAGCTTCGATCTCCTGTCCAATTGACAGTACGTCTGCAGGTTTAGCAACGTGCTCTCTGGAAATCTGGGATACGTGAAGGAGTGCATCTACTCCAGGTGCAAGCTCTACGAATGCACCGAAGTCTGTCATACGTGCAACTTTACCTTTAACTACGTTTCCTACAGCGAAGTCCTCAGCTGCTGTGAGCCATGGATTTGCTTCCGGGAATTTAAGGGAAAGTGCGATCTTCTCTCCGTTGATCTCTTTGATAAGAACTTTGACTTTATCGCCAACAGTGAATACTTTCTTCGGGTTCTCTACTCTGCCCCAGGACATTTCGGAAATGTGAAGAAGTCCGTCAGCTCCGCCCAGATCGATGAATGCACCGAAATCTGTAACGTTCTTAACTGTTCCTTCAACTGTGTCGCCAACATGGATTCTCTCCATTAATTCTTTCTGTTTCTCTGCTTTCTCAGCAAGAAGAAGCTGCTTACGGTTACCGATGATGCGGCGTCTTCTCGGATTGAATTCTGTGATAACGAATTCGATCTCCTGATCTGCATATTTGGAAAGGTCTTTCTCGTATGTGTCGGAAACGAGGCTTGCAGGAATGAATACTCTTGCTTCGTCTACGTTTACACAGAGTCCGCCGTCAAGTACCTGAGTTACAGGAGCTTTTAATACTTCCTGATTCTCAAATGCTTCTTCAAGACGTTTGTTGCCTTTCTCTGCTGCCAGTCTCTTGTAAGTAAGAGTAACCTGACCTTCTCCATCGTTTACTTTGAGAACTTTTGCTTCCATTGTGTCTCCAACGTGAACAGCATCTGTGAGTACAAGGCTTGCATCGTTAGAGTATTCGTTCTTTGTGATAATACCGTCTGCTTTATAACCGATATTCAGAATAATCTCATCTTCTTTAACATCGATGACAGTACCCTGTACAATCTCTCCATTTCTGATAGTCTTTACGGAATCTTCCAGCATTTGTTCAAAACTTAATTCTGACATGTTCTTGAACCTCCTCAATAATTTTGTTTGGGGTGGAAGCCCCTGCTGTAATACCTACATAACTACTGCATTGGAACATTTCAGAATCCAAGTCTACAGGTGTTTGTATATAGTAAGTATTTCCACATTCCTTTTTACATATTTCAAACAGCTTTTGAGTATTGGAACTATGCCGGCCGCCTATGACCAACATAGTGTCTACCTCTCCGGCTATGTTTTTTGCTTCTCTCTGCCGTTCTTCGGTAGCATTACAAATAGTGTTTAAAATATTGAGAATATTTAAAACATTATTATCATACCTCTTTTTGCAAAGAATTTCAACTAAATCTTTAAATTTGTTGTAATTAAATGTCGTCTGGGACACAATACTTATTTTTTTGCCTTTTGGGGGTACAAATGCTTCGGCTTCTTCTTTGTTTCTGATCACCGTGTACGGTCCCTGACACCAGCCGCAGATGCCCTGTACTTCGGGGTGGTCTTTGTCGCCGATGATGATGATGTGGTTTCCTGCAAGGCTTTCTTTTTCCACGATCCTGTGGATTTTCAGAACGAAGGGGCAGGTCACATCTACGTAGGAGATGTTTTTTTCTTTCAGCTTATCGTAGATGGGTTTACCTACGCCGTGAGAGCGGATGACTACTGTTCCATTCTGCAGGGTGTCATCCGGGGAATCCAGGTCTGCTTCTGTGATAACATGGACGCCACGGGCTTCCAGATCCGCTACTACGCCTTCATTGTGGATGATCGGACCCAGAGTGAAGATTGGTTTCTGTTCTGTGTCGATCAGCTCGTAGACTTTGTCCACTGCACGTTTGACACCGAAGCAGAAGCCTGCTGTCTCTGCTACTTTAACTTTCATAAATAAATCCTTTCCTTACCCGTAAAAGAATGTTTGCTGTATAGCATGGGAAGTTTACAGTTACAGATGAGTATATCTTGTCTGTAAAGGGTGCTGTCAACCACCCTATGATGCAGCACCACTTTAGGTGATAGGTAGTTGACGGGCAAATAGCGTAGTCTGAAACAGATAATCTGTCCGCCTGACCGTTATTTCTGTATCTTCTTATTATACACATCAAGAATAGCATCTACAACCTGATCAATTCCCATTTCCGAGGAATCTACGAGCACTGCGTCGTCTGCCTGTTTCAGAGGGGAGATTTCGCGGTTCATGTCGCGTTCGTCGCGCTCGATGATGTCTTTTCGGATCTGGTCCAGGTCGAAGGATTCTCCCTTCTGTTCATATTCCAAGGCTCTTCTTTTTGCTCTGGTGTCTGCGCTTGCTGTGAGGTAGATTTTTACTTCTGCGTTTGGAAGGATAGTTGTGCCGATATCTCTGCCATCCATGACTACGTCGTTTTTCTCTGCCAGAGTTCTCTGAAGTTTCAGAAGGTGGGCTCTGACTTTCGGGTTTGCGGAGCTTTTGGATGCCATGTTTCCTACCTGTTCGGTGCGGATCATAGCATTTACGTTCTCTCCGTTGAGGATGACAATCTGTTCTCCGTTTTTGTATTCGATGGAAATGTCAGCGCCGGAACATACGGCTTCGATCTCTTCCTGATTTTCTCCGTTTACGCCATGGTTCAGAAGATATAAAGCCATTGCCCTGTACATGGCTCCTGTATCTACATAGATAAATGATAATTCTTTCGCTACTTTCTTTGCGATGGTGCTCTTTCCTGCTCCTGCAGGTCCGTCGATGGCTATGTTACATCCCATTTTCGTGGTTCCTCCTGTTTCTATTATTCAAACAGATTTTCTCTGTTTTATTATTAATGTTTATTAATCAGTCAAGCGGATATTCGCAATCCGCTTCGCTACTTGCTCATAACCGAATCATAGATATAATTCGCATACACGATACTCATCATCTGCTTGTTTCTGTTGTTTCTATAGTAAGCAGCTTACTGTATGGCCTGCGCTGCCAGATATGCGGTAGACCAGGCAATCTGTAAGTTATATCCACCTGTCACTGCATCCAGATCCAGTACCTCGCCTGCGAAGTAAAGACCTGAGATTTTCTTTGATTCCATTGTTCCGGGGTTGATCTCTTTGACAGAGACGCCGCCTCTGGTGATGATGGCTTCTTTGAACTCACCCATTCCTGTGATTGTGAAGGGGAAGGCTTTGATAAGGTCAATGAAGTGCTGGCGTTCTTCTCTGGAGATATCGTGGATTTTCTTCTCTGCGGGGATTCCACCCAGTTCCAGCATTACCGGAGTCAGAGATGACGGAAAAAGTACACCAATCACATTCTTGAACTGTTTGTTTGGTCCTGCTTCAAATTCACGCAGGATCCTGGCATCCAGTTGTTCTCTGGTGAGTGCAGGCTTCAGATCCAGATATGCGGACAGTTCGCCGTTTGGTGCTTTCGCCAGTTTTTCACCTATATGAGCACTGGCGGAGAGGATCATGGGACCTGTGACTCCGAAATGGGTGAACATCATCTCTCCGAAATCCTCATAGAGTACTTTCTTTCCATTCTTTATGGTAAGTCCTGTATTCTTAAGGGAAAGTCCCTGAAGCTTAGGGATATAGTCTTCTTTTGTCTTTAATGGGACAAGAGAAGGTGCAATGTCTGTGACCTTCAATCCAAGTTCTCTTGCAAAGCGGTATCCATCGCCTGTTGAGCCGGTGCTCTGATAAGAGAATCCGCCAGTTGCCACGATGACTGCATCGCCTTCCATGAAGGTTCCGTCTGTAAGGATGACTCCTGTGATCTTCTCCTGCGGTATGTCAGGTGATTTTTTTCCTTTTCTGCCTTTTCCTGCATCAGATCCTGATTCTGTTAATGTAGCTTCTGATTCCAGGGTATTTGCCGAATCTGTTACAGGTTTCTTTACGATTTCCTGTACAGCAGTGTGAAGATGAATCTTTGCTCCTGCTTTCTTCAGCTCACGCTCCAGAGCGCGGATGATGTCTGAGGAATGGTCAGACTGTGGGAATACTCTGTTTCCACGCTCTACCTTCAGAGGGACACCTGCTTTCTCAAAGAACTCCATTACATCCTGAGGGGTAAATGAATAGAAACTGCTGTAGAGGAACTTGGGATTGCTCATCATTGCAGGAAAGAGTTCTTCTGTGTCGCAGGCATTTGTCACATTGCATCTGCCTTTTCCTGTGATGAAGACTTTCTTTCCCAGTTTCTCGTTCTTCTCTAATATATGAACTTCATGATGGTTACGGGCCGCAAAAACCCCTGCCATCATTCCGGCGGCTCCGCCGCCGATTATTATAACTTTGCTCATGGAATATTCTCCTGTATTTATTTTACCCTGCAGATTGTCTATTTCATCATAGTTCCACGTCTCCGCTTCGCTACGATCAATATAGATATGTACCACTAGCATCATATCCCCATTGGCACATTATATTCCCGGGTATCATATTCTTTCATAATAACGCAAAGGAGCCTGCTTACGCAAGCTCCTTTTTTCGTTTGGACATATTTAATTACTGATCAATTATACAGGATATGCTCCGTTCTTTTTGTCAGCTGCTTTCTCGTCAACTTTTGTTTTCTGAGCCTGACGGTATTTGAAGAAGTCCATAGCTACCTGTGGGAACAGTGCGTATGTTAATACGTCTTCATCCTGTTCCTTGTACTGAGCCATTTCGCTCTCAAGTTTCTCAAGCTCGTTGTCAAGAAGGTCTGCCGGACGGCATGTGATCGGTTTCTCATCGCCGATACACTTCTTCTGTACTTCCGGATTAAACGGTTTTACAGTTGCGCCGTATTTTCCTAACAGGATATCTTTTGTTTCTTTTGTAACCATTTTGTATCTCTCGCCCATAAGTACGTTGAATACAGCCTGTGTACCAACGATCTGGGAAGACGGAGTAACAAGCGGCGGTTCACCAAGGTCTTTACGTACACGCGGAACTTCCTCGAGAACATCGTAGAATTTGTCTTCTGCGTGCTGTTCTTTCAGCTGGGAAGTCAGGTTGGAGAGCATACCGCCCGGTACCTGGTACAGTAAAGTTTTGATGTTAACACCAAGGTTCTTCGGATTGAGCAGTCCGCTGTCAAGAGCTTCGTCACGGATCGGACGGAAGTAGTCAGCGATCTCGGAGAGAAGCTTCTGATCAAATCCTGTGTCGTATGGTGTATCCTTGAATGTCTCAACCATAACCTCTGTTGCAGGCTGGGATGTTCCCAGTGCAAATGGAGACATTGCTGTATCGATGATATCCACACCTGCTTCTACTGCTTTTAAGTAAGTCATGGAAGCTACACCTGAGGTGTAATGTGTATGAAGGTCGATCGGGATCTTAACTGTTTCTTTTAATGCTGTTACAAGCTCTGTAGCTTTGTTTGGAAGGAGAAGACCTGCCATATCTTTGATACAGATGGAATCAGCGCCCATATCTTCGATACGTTTTGCAATGTCTGTCCAGTATTCCAGTGTGTAAGCATCTCCTAATGTGTAGGAAAGAGCTACCTGTGCATGAGCCTTCTCTTTGTTTGCAGCGCTTACTGCTGTCTGCAGGTTACGAAGGTCATTGAGGCAGTCAAAAATACGGATGATGTCGATTCCGTTTGCTGCAGATTTCTGTACGAAGTATTCTACAACGTCATCTGCGTATGGACGGTATCCAAGGATGTTCTGTCCACGGAAAAGCATCTGAAGTTTTGTGTTCTTGAAGCCGTCACGTAATTTACGAAGTCTTTCCCATGGATCTTCGTGAAGGAAACGAAGGGATGCATCGAATGTTGCACCACCCCAGCACTCTACTGCGTGATAGCCGACTTTATCAAGTTTATCTACGATCGGAAGCATCTGTTCTGTGGTCATACGTGTTGCAATCTGGGACTGATGAGCATCACGGAGAATGGTTTCCACAATTTTAACAGGTTTTTTCTCTAATTCTGCCATTATTAAATCTCCTTTATAGTTCTGTTTAATCGGATATTCGCAATCCGCTTCGCTACTTGCTCATAACCAAATAGCTGCTCCGCAGCTTATCAGAAGGAGTTGCACTCCTCCTGATACAAGCAAGATAGCTTGCTTGATTTGGTTATACTCCGAAAATAGCCATAAATGTTCCGGCTGCTACGGCTGTACCGATAACACCGGCAACGTTCGGGCCCATTGCGTGCATCAGAAGGAAGTTTGTAGGATCTGCCTCTGCACCCACTTTCTGGGATACACGGGCTGCCATAGGTACTGCGGATACACCTGCGGAACCGATCAGCGGGTTGATCTTTCCATGAGTCAGTTTGCAGAGCAGTTTACCAAGCATACATCCGCCGAATGTACCGATTGCGAATGCAACAAGACCTAAAACTACGATCTTCAGAGTATCTGCGTTTAAGAATGCTTCTGCACTTGTGGAAGCACCTACGGATGTACCCAGAAGGATAACTACGATATACATCAGGGCATTGGAAGCTGTTTCTGTCAGCTGTTTTACAACACCGCACTCTCTGAACAGGTTACCAAGCATGAGCATACCAACCAGCGGAGCTGTTGTAGGCAAAATCAGGCAGACAACGATTGTGATAACGATCGGGAACAGGATCTTCTCCAGTTTGGAAACCGGGCGAAGCTGATCCATTTTGATCTTACGTTCTTTCTCTGTTGTGCAGAGTTTCATGATAGGCGGCTGGATGATTGGAACCAGTGACATATAGGAATATGCTGCCACTGCAATCGGTCCCATCAGTGCAGACTGTCCAAGTTTACCTGCAAGGAAAATGGAAGTCGGGCCGTCAGCACCACCGATGATGGAGATAGCTGCTGCTGCTTTTCCGTTGAATCCAAGGAAGATTGCAAGGAAGTAAGCTGCATAGATACCAAGCTGTGCCGCAGCACCCATCAGGAAGCTGATCGGGTTTGCGATAAGCGGACCGAAGTCTGTCATGGCACCTACACCCATGAAGATCAGGGATGGTAAGATACTCCACTCATCAAGGATGTAGAAATAATGAAGAAGTCCACCTACACCATTGGACATATCTTCCGGGTTTGCCATAATGTCCGGATAGATATTTACAAGCAGCATACCGAATGCGATAGGAACAAGCAGAAGCGGCTCGAATCCTTTCTTGATAGCAAGATAAAGGAATACGCAGGCTACTGCGATCATCAGGTAATTGCCCCATGTCAGATTGAAGAATGCTGTCTGGTGAATCAGGTTGGACAATGTTTCTGTTACATAAGACATTTGACTACCTCCCGTCTTAGTTCATTGTTGCTAAAGTATCTCCGTTTTCTACAGAGGCACCTTCTGCAACATCAATGCTTGCGATAGTACCATCCTGAGGAGCTACTACAGGGATTTCCATTTTCATGGATTCAAGAATAATTACGCTGTCTCCGGCTTTTACTGCCTGTCCAACGCTTGCTGCTACTTTGACAACTTTACCAGGTACAGAAGCAGTTACTTTCACTGCGCCGGCGCCTGCTGCAGGTGCTGCTGCTTTCGGAGCTGCTGCAGGTGCAGCCTTAGGTGCTGCTTTTGGAGCTGCTGCAGGAGCGGATACGCTTCCTGTTTCTTCAACAGTTACTTCATATGCTGTACCATTTACTGTAATTGTATAGCTTTTCATTTTAAAATCCTCCTAAATAAATGACAATTATCTTCTATTTCTTTTTACTTTACGGATGGAACGAACTACGAAGCCGTCTGTTGTAGTTCCTTCTGCTGCTGCGATAGCTGCTGCGATAACAGCTACCAGCTCTCCGTCATCTGCAAGGTTCTCTTCTGCCTGTGCAGGTGCTGCTGCGATTGCTGCTGCCTCTGCCTCTTTTGCAGCTTTGGCTGCTTTTGCTTCTGCTGCTTTCTTTGCTTCCGGATTCGGAATAAATCTAAACAGAGAAATCAGAAGGCTTAATAAAATCAGCATTACGAATACAGTTCCAATACCCATCAGAGTATTAAGACCTGCTCTCTGAAGAGTCTTGCCCATACCATACTGTACATCTACAGACATGGAAGTCGGTGTTCCCTGTGAGTCAAAGACATATACAAAGTTTGCTTCTGCTTTCTCAAATTTAAGAGGAACAGTAACTGTGTACTGATCATCTTTGAAAGTTACAGTAGTTTCACCATTGCTGTCCTTCTTTGCGCCAAGTTCATCCTTGGATGTCTGCCAGGACTGCATGGCACTTGTTGTAAAGTCATCTCCTGAACTCATGTAATTCTCGATTTCTTCATCTTTAAGCTGGACAATGGCATCTGTCAGTCCTTCTGCTGTAGTTACCAGTGTGGACTTAACAGTATCATCAACCTTATCTGCGGCAAATACCACAGAGGTGCTGCCGATCACCAGCGCAGCCATTACGAGAAATGTCATGAATACAGAAGTTATTTTTTTGATCATTTTCATATGCGTCACCCCGCTTAGACCGTTCCATGTTTCTTAGACGGACGATCTTCTCTCTTTGTGAACAGCATCTCAAATGCACCGATTACATATTTTCTTGTGTCAGCCGGGCTGATCACAGTGTCAACATAGCCTCTTGCTGCTGCGGAAGCAACACCATTCTGAAGCTCTCTGTACTGAGCAGCTTTTTCATTCAGTTCAGCAGCATCTGCATCTGCATACATGATCTTGGCTGCCAGGGAAGCATCCATCATACCGATCTCTGCGTTATCCCATGCATATACAAGGTCTGCACCGATAGATTTGCTGTTCATTGCCACGTAAGCTGTACCGTAAGCTTTGCCGATGATCACATTTACCTTCGGAACAGTTGCATCTGCGAATGCAGCTACCAGTTCACCTACGGATTTCGCCATCATCTTCTCGCTGCATAAGGTTGCCATGAAGCCTGTTGCGTTTGTAAGTGTAAGTACCGGAATATCAAAAGCGTCGCAGAATTTCACAAAATCTGCTGCTTTTCTTGCGCCTCTTGCAGAGATGCTTCCGTCAAATGTTTCTGTTTTCTTGCCTTCTGCGTCATATACTTCGCTTCTGTTTGCAACAGCACCTACTGTAGCGCCGTTTAAACGGATAAAGCCTGTAACCATGTCTTTTGCATAGTCTGCTTTTGTCTCGAAGAATTCACCGTTGTCAGCGATCTGGGAAAGTGCGATTGCTGTGTCACCTGCACAGTTTGCAAGATCTGCGCATACGCGGTTAAGATCGTCTGTACACTCTGTGTAATTGTCTGTGTCTTCATTATTAGAAGGAAGAAGTGATACTAAGGAACGGATCTGGCCAAGAATCTCATCCTCTGTACCAACACCATCGATCACACCTGTCTCTTTGCTCTGGAAATCAGCTGCTGCTGTGTCGCATTTGTCTGTGTTGTTTCCTTCCAGTGCGTTTGGTGTGTTGACGAACATTTTTCCTTTTTTGGATTCCATGAATGTGAAATCTGTCAGGGACGGGATAACTGCCATACCACCGCCGCATGTTCCGAAGATTGCTGTGATCTGCGGGATCACACCGGATGCCAGTGTCTGTTTCAGATAGATCTGTCCGAAAGCTTCCAGTGCGTCTGTTGCTTCCTGAAGACGGATACCTGCACAGTCAACAAGTCCGATAACCGGAGCGCCTGTTTTCATGGCAAGATCATAAAGTCTTGTGATCTTCTTTGCATGCATTTCACCAACAGTACCGTTTAATACAGATGCATCCTGGCTGTATACATAAACCAGTTTGTCATCGATCACACCATATCCGGTGATAACACCGTCAGATGGTGCCTTGTTTGCAGTCATGTTGAAATCTGTGGATCTGGCTGTTACACCCTGTCCGATTTCGACAAAACTGTTTGCGTCAAGCAAAGAAGTAATTCTTGTGCCTGCTAAGCTTTGTGTTGCATTACTCATTCTTGTTTGCCCTCCATCTTTATGAGAATATTTAAAAGTTAACCCAAAAATTTAGCCGATTTTAATTTTACCTTTTTCGGCAGAAAATTTCAACATTTATTTGTCATTTTCGTTAAAAATATAGCAGAAAAATTTGTCAGGTTTCTCCAAATTTTGTTTTTTTGAGTATTTCTTCCTATTTAATAGAGGGTATTACGGTTATTTTGTATTGTCCTGTATTTCACCCTCTCCTATAAACCGGAGCGTCGACAAGTTGATTTCTCGAACAATCCTGCGTCTGAATTTCTTATTTCTATCCTGCAAGATTGTTTCAAGAATCAACTTGTCGGCACACCAGAGCGTGTTTGAAGTAACTATACCACTCACTTGTCTGCGAATCCGACTACACAGGTATAAAAGTCTCAGCGCGCCTCGGCGAAAAAATACTATAGCCATACAGGTTCAGCAGGATTTTCCCATGATGTGGATGCAGTTGCGAATGCTTTCATTCAGTACGCGGACAGTGCACGGAAAACCATAGATGTTTTTTATTATATAGCACGAATTATCAATTAGATTTATGGATTATCCCGTTATATAATTAACACATCAAAGAAATTCAGGCCACAGCTAAAGCACTGAACAATTATAGATCCAACAGAAAATTTCAGGAGGAAAGACGTAATGAAAAGCAATTACCAGCATATTTTCACACCACTCACAGTAAAAAATATGACTATCAAAAACCGTATTGTTATGATGCCTATGGGAACCAATTACGGGGAACAGAACGGCGAAATGAGTTTTCTTCACATTAATTATTATAAAGAGCGTGCCAAAGGCGGCACAGGTCTGATTATCGTAGAGAATGCAAGCGTAGATTCTCCGCAGGGTTCCAACGGAACTACTCAGCTTCGTATTGACCACGACAACTATCTGCCGCGTCTGTACAAATTCTGTGAAGAGATCCACAAATATGGTACCTGTATTGCGATCCAGATCAACCACGCAGGTGCTTCCGCTGTTTCCGCACGTACAAATATGCAGCCGGTTTCCGCATCTGATGTTCCGTCCAAAGAAGGCGGAGAAATCCCGCGTCCGTTATCAGTGGAAGAAATCCATCACATTGTAAAGAAATACGGCGAGGCCGCAAAGAGAGCCCAGGCTGCAGGTTTTGACGCAGTAGAAATCCATGCGGGACATTCCTATCTGATCAGCCAGTTCCTCTCTCCTCTTACAAACAAACGTACAGATGAGTTCGGCGGATCTGTGGAAAACAGAACACGTTTCTGCCGTATGGTCATTGAAGAAGTAAGAAAACAGGTCGGACCTTTCTTCCCGATCATGCTCCGTCTCAGCGCAGATGAGCTGATGGAAGGCGGCAACACTCTTGAGGATACTCTTGAATATCTGGAATATGTTCAGGATGAAGTTGATATCTTCGATGTTTCCTGCGGTTTAAACGGTTCTATCCAGTATCAGATCGATGCCAACTACATGAAAGACGGATGGCGTTCCTATATGCCTAAAGCTGTCAGAGAGAAATTCGGCAAGCCATGTATCTCCATGGGAAATATCCGTAACCCGAAGGTTGCCGAGCAGATCCTCGCTGACGGCGATGCAGACCTGATCGGTATGGGACGTGGTCTTATCGCAGAACCTGCATGGGTAAACAAAGTAGCTACAGGCAGAGAATGTGACCTTCGCAAATGTATCTCCTGTAACATCGGATGTGCAGGAAACAGAATCGGCTTTAACCGTCCGATCCGCTGTACTGTAAACCCGGCTGTTCTGGAAGGTGATGTTTATAAGAATCAGAAAGTGAACAAAAACTGTAACGTTGTAGTAATCGGAGGCGGTACTGCTGGACTGGAAGCTGCCTGTACAGCCGCAGAAGTAGGCTGTAATACCTTCCTTCTGGAAAAGGGTGAGACTCTTGGCGGTCTTGCTTCTGTGATCTCTAAGATCCCTGCAAAGAAGCGTCTGGCTGATTTCCCGAACTATCTGATTCACAGAGCAGAGCAGCTTGAGAATCTTTATATCTTCACAAACACAGAAGGAACACCGGAAAATATCCGCAAGTTCCATCCGAACCTAATCGTAAGCTCCACAGGTTCCGCACCACTGCTTCCTCCGATCAGGGGACTTCACGACCGCATTGACAAAGAAGGCAGCAAGGTTGCTTCTATCCTGGGAATGATTAATCACATCAATGACTATCCGGAAGATATGACAGGCAAGAAGGTTGTTGTTGTGGGTGGCGGCGCTGTTGGTCTTGATGTTGTGGAATTCTTTGCAGCAAGAAACGCTGAGATTTCTATTGTGGAGATGATGGATCAGATCGGACGTGACCTGGATCCTGTTACAAAGAATGACATGAAGGACCAGATGAAGAAACATCATGTGGCCCAGCTTACAAAGACAGCTCTTCAGGAAGTAAAAGACAGCTCTTTCCTTGTAAAAGATGCAGAAGGTGAACGTGAGCTTCCATTTGACTACGGATTCGTATGTCTTGGTATGAGAGCTCAGGGACAGCTTTTCGCAGAGCTTTCCGATGCTTTTGTTTCTGATGATGTTGAGATCCTGAACATCGGAGACAGCAAACGTGCAAGAAGAATCATCGACGGAACTCTGGAAGGAAGAAATATCCTTAATACACTGACTCAGATGGGATACCTTCAATAAAAACCTTTACAACAAAATACGAAAGGGGATATTATAATGGCTGAAAGAATTACCGGACATACTGAATTAATCGGTCTGATGGCTTACCCGATCCGTCACTCCAGCTCTCCTGCAATGCAGAATGAGGCTTTTGCAAAACTCGGGTATGACTACGCTTACCTTGCTTTCGAGGTTGGCGCAGATGAGATTGAGGATGCAGTAAAAGCAATCCGCACTCTGAAAATGAGAGGCTCCAATGTTTCCATGCCAAACAAAACTCTGGTTGGAAAATACCTGGATAAGCTTTCTCCTGCAGCAGAATTATGCGGTGCAGTTAACACGATCGTAAATGACAACGGTCATCTTACAGGTCATATCACTGACGGTATCGGATTTATGTCTGCCCTGAAAGATAATGATATTGATGTGATCGGAAAGAAAATGACTATCGTCGGTGCAGGCGGTGCTGCCACTGCTATCGAGATCCAGGCTGCTTTGGACGGCGTTGCTGAGATCACAATCTTTAACCGCAAGGATGAATTCTGGGATCGTGCAGTATCCACAGTAGAGAAGATCAACACAAAGACATCCTGCCATGCAGTTCTTTATGATCTGGCAGATCTTGATAAACTGAAAGCTGAGATGGATGACAGTTTTATCTTTGTCAATGCTACAGGTGTGGGAATGAAACCACTGGAAGGCCAGTCCGTTGTTCCGGACAAGTCTTACTTCCGTCCTGAGCTAATCGTTATTGATGTTCCTTACTCTCCTCTGGAAACAAAGATGCGTTCCATGGCCAAGGAAGTTGGATGTAAGACTATGAATGGTCTGGGAATGATGTTATTCCAGGGTTCCGCTGCATTTGAGTTATGGACAGGCGAACCAATGCCTATCGAACATATGAAAGAGATTCTTCACATCTCCTATGATGACTGATACCTGATGGTATCTTCAGTATGGATATCTCATATTGTGATGCAGAACAGATCATTTCACTGATCTTTCCGCACATAATATTTGATATATACCGCTTTTCGGCGTACTGCAGGAGATGTACTGATATATTACTCCGCGCAGAATGTACATATCCTGCAGTTTGCTTCAAAAAGCTGTTGATCATGCGGTTATGTTACGGTTATTCTTATAACAGTTCCATAATAATCCGGAACTACTATAATACAACAGAAAATATGAGGATAAACAGATGAACACAGTTCAGGTAAAAAACACTGTGATCGGCGAGGGCAGACCTAAGATCTGCGTTCCCATCGTAGGAAAAACAAAAACAGACATTCTCGAAGAAGCCAAAAAGATCACTACTCTTCCTGTTGATGTAGTTGAGTGGCGTGTAGACTGGTTTGATGATGTCTTTGCTACTGAGAAAGTATTAGAAACCGCTAAAGAGCTTCAGGAAGTTTTAAAAGACATTCCTGTTCTCCTTACATTCCGTACTTCCAAAGAAGGCGGTGAGAAAGAAATTTCTGTAAATGACTATGCTGCTTTAAATATTGCAGCTGCTCAGAGCGGTTATGTAGATTTAATTGATGTAGAAGCATTTACAGGTGATGAAGTTGTTAAGACAATCATCAATGCTGCTCATGAGGCAGGTGTAAAGGTAATTGCTTCCAACCATGATTTCTTTAAGACTCCGGAGAAGGAGGAGATCATCCAACGCCTCTGCATGATGCAGGAGCTGGGTGCTGATATCCCTAAGATTGCAGTAATGCCTACCTGTAAGCAGGATGTTATCACACTGCTGTCTGCCACTCTGGAAATGTCTGAGAAATATGCAGACCGCCCAATCATTACCATGTCCATGGCAGGAACAGGCGTTGTAAGCCGTCTGACAGGTGAGACATTTGGCTCCGCTCTCACTTTCGGCGCTGCTTCCAAAGCTTCTGCTCCGGGACAGGTCGGTGTGCATGAATTAAAACAGGTGCTGGATATCATTCACAGCAGCCTGTGATCTATTGATGAATGATGTGATATCAGATGTTATTCTTGCCTATAGCTGATATCACTCATATTCGTCAACAGATTGTTACAGAATTTGAATTTAATAATTATGACTCCTTAAAATAATAATTGATGAGAACCAAGAAGAACAGCCCCGAATCCCGGCTGTTCTTCTTGGTTTTTGCTTATATTATTTTTTCTCAAGGGGATTCCAGTTGGACAGGAAAACATTCAGTCCGAAGCCAACTGCCAGTGCCCATGCAGATGCCCATGCGGTTCCCTGGGTTGCGAGGACTGCTGCCATTACGCCTGCGATCATCTTGTCTCTGTCGCTCTTGCAGTAATCCATACCGATTCTTGCACATACAAACGCCTGGAACATCAGAGTAATGGAAGATCCTACTCCGAAGATCGGGCGAAAGAAGCTTACTACAGGAATGATCAGCACACTTAAGAATGTGGCCAGTCTGAAAGAAGCCATTCCTCCGAGAAGAGACTTCATTGCTTTCTTTCCTTCTTTATAACGCATGGATACGGATACAGTCATTCCAACCCATAACGGACCGGAAAGGGGAGGAAATGGTGCGATGATGGACAGGATCAGGTTTCTCAGACCGCTGACCAGATTGGAACGGCTGGAATTGAAATCAATATACTCATCATCTCTTGCGTGACGTGCCTCTGATACAAGAGTCTCTGTAGTAACAAAATCACCAAATGCAATAACATAACACACCAGTGCCAGTGGCAATGCTTTGATAAACATAGATGCAGGAGGAATCCCTACGCCGAAGATACTCACCTGATCAATGATATCTTTGAACTGAGGAATCTTGATAAAGGTACCAATCTCCAGTCCCGGGGCATCCAGTTCGCCAACCAGAAGTCCTACTACCATTGCGATAAGATAGGGGAAAAGATTTCCGTATCTCGCAACAAGATCAAGAAACTTATTTGTTTTTCTCTTCTCCTGATATTTGTCAGAGAAGCTGATCAGGATCAGGAGACCTACACCTGCAACAATAGCCAGAGGATATTTGTGCATATTTCCGTTCTCTCCCAGCTGTCCTGCCATAACTGTAACAGGTGCTGCAAGAAGGATACCGCCTTTGACAGAATTGGGGACTGCATGAACAAATTTATCCGCCAGTCTGGTCACACCCATAAAAATAAATACCAGACCTACCAGCATCTGCAGTGCGATCATAGCCTGTATTCGCTCTTTTCCCATGGGGAAACCTTCCAGAAATACAATAGTCAGCGGCAATGTGGGTGTGATCCACCCCGGTACTACCGGATCGCCAAGCAGACTGTGAAGTAGATAAAGGAAGGTTTCAATAATTACACAGCTCCACGCCAGCTCATAAGGAAGCCCCAGATACTGCTCCAGATAAGGAACAGCTGCCAGCGCTGTTACACCCAGAATCAAGCCCTGAATGAACTCAACAGATTCTATCTTGTAGTGTATAAAAGGAAGTCTTATCTGAAATGGTCCAAAGGGGATGTAGGGCAGTTCATTTTCTCTTCTTTGTGTTCTTGTATACGCCATACAAATTCTCCTTTTCAGTGAATTGTTAGATTACTTCTATATTTCAGCTTGTATATTCTATCTTTTTTGTTAATTTTTAAACAATCCAGATTTTAATAAAATCCAATCCGACCGGAAAAAATTTGAAGCTTGTAACGTCCAAACGTATCTTCAGTTAGATTGGATTTTAATAATTTTTTATTTCAAGGCGTAGAAAGGAGGCATAGCGGTAGCTACGACACCCGACAACAACGCGAAAATAAGAAATTTAGATGCGAGATTATTCAGGAAATCAACTTGTTGGCACACTGCCTTACTGATTTCTGTTTTTCTTTACAAAAAGAGCGAGCAGGATACCGACGATGGTCACTGCCATGTTCAGGAGAAGGATCATTCTCGGAGCACTGCTTCCGCCAACTTTGGTAATGTATCCTGCAAGGCTTAAGATCGTGTAGTTCGCAATGCTGGATGCGATCATTACCAGTGAGGTTGCTGTTCCCTTATTCTCAGGGAAGAACTCTGCTGTTGTGGAAACTGCCAGCTGGAGAACACCGCCTGCACCTGCATATCCGATCACAAAACCACCTGCCAGACAGATAAACGGAGCCTGGATAAAGTAGCAGAGAGCCAACATAATTGTAGAGATTAACGGATAGAGGATCAGGACGTTAATCTCTTTCAGACCTTTTTTGATAAAAGCTGCTGTTGCAAGGATGGCAGTTGCAGTTCCCAGGGCATACAGGGACTGGATCTTTGAAGGGTCTGCCATACCATAGGAACGGGCAAGTTCCTGATTACAGTTCAGCCATAACATAAAGGTTGAGGAGCTGGTGAATCCGATCAGAATTGCAGCAATCGCTGCAGGGGAAATCTTGTGTCCGGATTTCTTCTTATCAGCTTTAGCCTGTACTGCCTTCTCTCTCGCCGGAAAAGGGAGGATCAGGATCAGGATTCCGTCAATGAGGATTGCAATACCTGCTACAATAAAGATTGTCTTATATGACATATTTGCAGATGCTACGATTCCGATCAGGAATGGAAGCAGGAACTGGCTCAGGCAGATGGAAAATTTTGTAAACAGGTTGGCTACTGACGGGTTGTTTACATAGATTTCCATACAGGTGGGGCTTACGCAGGTATCGAGGAAAGAGTTTGCAATTCCGCCGATCACTGCAAATACATATCCCATTGCCATGGATGTGGAATTAGCCATTCCAAAGAAGTATGCCACATAACAGAGCACACCGATAATTCCGCTCAGTTTTCTTCCGTATTTGTCAGACAGAGGACCGGAGAAAGGAAGAGAAATCAGACGCCCCAGTCCAAGTGCTGCAATTACAGATACTACCATACTTACATCCAGTGTGCCATCGGCCAGGGGCTTCGCACCCCAGGCAGCTGCAAACTCCGGTTTGTACTGCCCCAGGATAGAAGCACCGATTCCATGGATGAAATAAGTGAAATATGCTGCAAGGGAGGTGAAAATGAGCATTTTATTTGTTTTCTGTTTCATTTTGGTCTCCTAGGTTATTATTACTTGTTTTCGTTTTCTTCCTGGAATTTCTGGTATTCAGCTGTTGGCATTTCCAGTCCTGTGTAGAGTTTGTAAGCTGCAGCTCCCTGCCATAACAGCATTCCTTTTCCGCCGATTGCAAGCTTGCAGCCTGCTTCTTTGGCTTCTTTTACCATTCTTGTTTCAGCAGGATTGTAAACAACGTCTGCTACTACAAGATCAGGGCGGAACATGGATTTATCTTTGATCAGAGTAAGCTCTTCGTGAGGTTTCATTCCTGCAAGTGTTGCGTTTACGAGGATGTCTGCGTTTGCAACCTCTTCTTTCAGTTTTGCCTCATCTGCAAGATCAAATACAGAAACTTTACAATCCGGTGTTTCTTTGCTCAGTTTCTCTGCTGTGGACTCTGCACGTGCAAAGAATGGGTCTTTCGGATTGAAGATAGAAATGGATTCTGCACCGTCTAATGCACACTGTACCTGGATTGCTGTTGCAGCACCGCCTGCACCGAGAACTACCATTTTTTTGCCTTTCACATCAACGCCATGTTCTTTTAAGTTGCGGACAAATCCGATACCGTCTGTGATATGTCCTACTAATTTGCCGTCTTCATTAACGATTGTGTTAACCGCACCGATGATTCTTGCTGCAGGTGAAAGCTCATCCATGTGTTTTGCAACTTCGTTCTTGCATGGCATAGTTACGTTTGCGCCTCTCATTTTGAAAAGACGGATTGCATCCAGAGCAGCCGGAACCTGGTCTTCCTTGATGTCAAATGCCATGTAAGCATAGTCAAGGTTATGATGACGGAAGCTGAAGTTATACATTGCCGGTGATCCTGAGTGTCCTACCGGGCTTCCGATAAGTGCCATTAATCCTGTTGTTCCTTTAATTCTCTGTTCCATTTCCTTTTTGCCTCCTGAATTTTTTTGTGAAATCATTTTCAAGCTGCTGTCCGCTGATAATATCATACAGCGTCTCTTAACTGCAACTATAAAACGAATAAATTATAAGATTCGAAATTCGCTGATTTACTGCGTAAATCGCTGCTTTCTCATGTTTGGCGGGTCCCAGGTTCAAAAATCTTATCGTGCAAGCACGAACGACTTTTTGAACTTTTGACCCTGATATCATCATAATGTGGAAGCTACCTCATACGCTTCTTTCGTAGCATCAAGTGCTCTTCTTGCGCGGGTGGCATCGCCGATCACATAGGTATCCGGTACGATAGCTTTGATCTCTTCGCCGAATGGGTTGTAGTTTCTGAATCCCATGGAAAGGATGACAGAATCATATCCTCTGGATTCATGTCTCTGTCCGTCTGCTGTCTCGTACTCTACGCCGTCCTCATAGAATTTGCATACCTTTGCACCTGTGATCTCTTTGATCTTGTAATCTTCGAAATCTTTCATCAGGTAAACTCTGTGCTCGTGGATCACGTCGGCACCTACAGTGTCTCTGAACTCAATGACTGTTACATCATGGTTCTGCTCACCGAGGAATGCTGCTGTCTCGCATCCCACCATTCCGCCGCCTACAACCAGTACTTTCTTTCCTGCTGCTCTCTTGCCGTCAAGGAGATCAGAGCCATGGATAATTGCAGGATTGTCGATACCTTCGATTGGAAGGATCAGTGTTCTGGAACCGGAAGCAACAATTACGCTGTCTGGTTTCTCTTCCCTGATAAAATCCAGAGTTACTTCCTGATTCATTTTGATTGTTACGCCTGCTTTCTGGCAGCGTACGATATAGCTGCGGATCATGTTTGTGATGTCGCCTTTTCCCGGAGGATAAGCAGCAAGGCGCATGTTTCCGCCAAGTTTATCACTTGCTTCATAAAGTGTTACCTGATGACCTTTTTCCTGTGCGATAAATGCAGCGCAAAGACCTGCAACACCGCCGCCGATTACCATTACTTTCTTAGCTTTTTCTGCAGGAGCAATGCCCTCAGCTTCATGTCCAAGGAATGGGTTTACAAGACAGCATACAGGGTTTCCTGCATACATGTTTGCCACGCAACCCTGAAGACATGCGATACATGGGATCATATCCTCCAGTCTTTCTTCCTGCGCTTTTAATGGCATATAAGGATCTGCAAGGCTCTGACGTCCGAATGCAACCAGGTCACAGCGTCCTTCTTTTACCATTAATTCCGCAAACTGCGGTTCTGTATAACGTCCTACTGTGATCACTGGGATAGATACGGCACGTTTGATCTCTTCTACCTGAGAAGCGGAGAAACCGCCGTGTGTGACTGTCGGTGCCCACATAAATTCATCGCGGATGTGAACAGCTCTGGATACATGGATGGCATCCAGTCCGCATCCTTCCAGATATGCAGCGATCGCAGCACTGTCATGCACATCAAGACCGCCCGGTACTTCATCACAGCTGTTGATTCTTGCAAGAACTGCGATCTTTCCTTCTGTCATCTTCTTTACTTCTTCGATGATCAGACGGGAGAAACGCATTCTGTTCTCAAAGGAACCACCAAATTCATCCAGTCTCTTGTTCGTTCTCGGAGAAAGGAAGGTACTTACCAGATATCCATGTGCCATATGAATCTCAACTGCATCTACGCCTGCTTCCATGGCTCTCTTTGCTGCGAGGCCATAGCCTTTTACCAGTTCATAAACTTCTTCAGTTGTAACTTCCTTTGGTGTATCTCTTCCGCAGTCTGACGGAATACTTGTAGCTGCCTCGATCGGTGCACCTGCGTTCTTTGCATTTCCTTCAGGACCTGCATTCTGAAGCTGTACGGAAACCTTTGCTCCCTCTGCATGACAGGCATCTACTACCTTGCGGAAGCTTTCGATTGTGGAGTCATCATAAAGACATGGTTTGCGAGGACCGCCCTTTGCGCCTTTATGTACTACTGTTGCTTCGATTGTGATCAGACCGAAGCCGCCTTTTGCTCTTTCACGATAATAAGCTGCGGACTGTTCACTCATGCTTCCGTCTGTGTTTGCAAAGTTGTTTCCCATTGGCGGAACTACGAAGCGGTTCTTTACTGTCATTGGACCGATGTTGATCGGCTGAAACATTGCATTGAATTTCATGTGACCTTCTCCTTTTTCTCTGGATTTTATTTATATTTTCAGTATTTTTTATCTCATCAAAAATGCGAATCAGGCAGGCGTGGAGATTTCTGCCTGATCCTTTAATCTGTTGGTTTATCCGTCAGATACTTACTGAAGAACTTCCGGCCATGCTTCCTCAAGCACTTTCTTTGTGTTCTCATATGTATGGTTTGCAGCATATTCAAGTCCTTTTGCAAGGATTGCATCGCTGATGACTTCTACACCGATTGCGTTTGGTTTGATTCCTTTTTCTTTTACCATCTTAACGAACGCTGCTGTACATCCGATTCCTGTTCCGGGAGCAAGACGGTCATGCATGGATTCGTCTCTTAAGATTGTTGTTGCATATGGTCTTTCCCATACATCGTTGATCTGGATGGATACGATCTTGTCTGCAGGGATGTCTTCGATCACAGAAAGGTCAACCGGCTGATTTGCTCTTACCCAGTGCCAGGTATCCATGATCAGTTTTGCATTCTCGCAGTCAGCTGCCTTTACAACTGCCCAGCCTTTTTTCATATCCGGGATTCCGCTGTATGGCATTGGTTCAACACCAATGATGTATTTTCCTGCTCTCTGGCATAATTCTCTTAATTTCTGAGCAGTATATTCTACGGAGTAGTTTTCCATCAGACCACAGTTGATCTGTTTTACGTCAAATAATTCACACATATGGAAGCAGAGCTGTTCTTTGTATTTCTGTTCGTAAGATCTGTGTTCTTCTGCCCACTGTACGATGTACTCAACCTCTGTTACTTTCATACCATATTTGTCCAGAATAGCAAGAATGTCTTTGTCAAAAAGTCCCTCATTCAACGCATCTACATAAGTTTCTGCACGAAGGCCGATTCCTTCGTATCCTGCGTTCTTTGCAGCGATCACTCTGTCTTCAAATTTGCACTGATCTCCCAGTGTCCAGGAACTGATAGTAATTGGAAATTCTTTTGACATCTTTTTGTCCTCCTGATAAAATCGCATAATTTTTCTATTTATTTTGATAATATTTTGTATCTTTTTGATATAAGCATTATATATCTTTGTTAAATATAAAACAAATTAGTTCTATCCTTTAAATTCATAGATTTTTTCAATACATCATGATATAATCTACATATATGACAAATACAGCGCGGATTATTTGTGCAAGAGTGACTATAATTATAGTTTTCCGAAGCATTAAAGGACTGTGAAAGCCTGCACATAAAATATAGTCACTTATAAAATACTTATCAGAGAAAGGAGTTTTTCTATGAACCTGTATCATCTGCGGTACTTTTCTACGCTGGCTCATATTGAACATTACACAAAAGCCGCTGATATTCTGGCGATCACCCAGCCTTCGCTGAGTTATGCGATCTCCACTCTTGAGGAAGAACTGGGCGTGAAACTGTTTGAAAAAAATGGAAGGAATGTTACTCTTACCAAGTATGGAAAAGTTTTCCTGAATGACGTGGAAGAGGTACTGAACCGTCTGGACTCTTCTGTGAACAGTCTGAAGCTGGCAGGTAAAGGGGAAGGCTGCATTGATGTGGTATTCCTGCGTACACTTGGAATTGATTTTCTTCCTAAGATCATGCGGGGATTTCTGGAGGAAAATCCTACTAAAAAGATAGATTTTAATCTGTATTGTGATAAAGTTTTAACATCTGATATTCTGAACGGATTAAAAGAGAAGAAATATGATCTGGGGTTCTGTTCCAAACTTGATAATGAGCCGCTGATCGAGTTTATTCCGGTTGCCAGACAGGAGCTGGTTGTAATCGTACCTCTTGATCATCCGCTGGCAGTAAAGGATGAAGTACGGCTGGAGGATACCATTCCTTATAAACAGATTATATTTAAGAAGAGAAGTGGTCTGAGACAGATCATTGACGGACTATTTGAATGTATCGGGCAGACACCGGATGTGGCTTATGAGATTGACGAGGATCAGGTTGCTGCAGGCTTTGTCTCCAATGGATTTGGTATCTGTGTGGCTCCCAATATTCCAATCCTGCAGTCTCTGAATGTAAAGATCCTTCCCTTAGTTTCTCCAAGCTGGCAGAGAAACTTCTATATGGCGATGCTGAAGAACGTATACCATCCACCGGTTGTGGAAGCATTTAAGAAATATGTGATCGAGCAGGCACAGAAGGAATGGGATTATAAGACCAGCTGATCTGACTTAATAAAATATCAGAATACAAAAAGATATGGGACTGTCCCGTCAGTCGAGACACCCCATATCTTTTTATAATAACCGATACATTCAATATTATGACTTGATATCCGGCACTTCTGATATCATAAACCAGATCTGTCATGTTATATTATTTTTCTTCATCCATGGTGCGGAGTCTGTGTACCAGTTCTTCGCAGATTTCCAGTTCGTTCTTGCCGTCTGTTTCGATGATGATATCAGCCGCTGCCTCGTATTTAGCGCGGCGTTTCTCCATCAGATCTGCGATAAATGGAACAGTCTTATTGTTCTCGATCAGCGGACGATCGTGGTTGTCTTTGACACGGTCAAGAATTGTCTCCGGTTTTGCTGTGAGGAGAACAACACGGCCATTCTTCTTCATCTCTACTACATTGCACTCTCTCATTGGAGTACCGCCGCCGCAGGAGATCACAACATTGCTGCGTGACTGCATTTCGATAAGAAGATTTGTCTCAAGGTCACGGAAATACTGCTCACCGTATGTCTCGAAGATATCGGAAATACTCATTCCCTGTCTCTGGGCAATGATCTGATCCATCTCTACCACATCCATGGCAAATACATTCTTAAGGAAATCAGAAATTGTGGACTTACCCGTACCCATAAAGCCGATCAGTACGATATTATAATCGAAGAGCTTTCTCGCCTGGATCCGTTTACTGTTTGTGCGGATGCATTCAAATACATCGGAAACCTCGTCCTTATGGCGTCTGCCTTCCATTCTCTTCTCCAGCCATTCTTTCTGCTTCGCTTCCTGCTCAGGCTGTAAAATCTGGAGTCCGTTAGCTTCTTTATATGCCATAATGTCCTCCACGATCCTGTTACGCATGATAAGTGCATCCAGAATGATCTCATCACACTGGCCAAGACTCTCTCTGAGTATTTCTAACTGATTCATATCTCTTTCCTCTGTCTTTCCTATGTCAGCTTGCAGCAGACCGCAGATCAGCCACAGGCTGACATAAACTATTCACGAACGGCAATATATGAATGCCGACTGTTAAGATTTATTATATCAATATCGCTTTCGTATAGCAACCCTTTAAACCATTAAATTGTTTCATCTGTTCGATAGTTTTTTTCTATGAATTCGACAGACGATTCTATGGCAAGACTCTGATGACGTTTCTTTAAGGTTCCCATATAAATATATCTAATGAAAAAAATCATGAAATACTTTTTCAGTGTACCATTTAAAACTGATTTTTTCCACTGATTTCTCCGCATAGACCGGATAAAAATCTATCAGTTTTCCATCCAGGTAATAGGCAATGCGGCCAAGCTTCTCCCCCTTAAGAACCGGTGCACTGACTTTCTGTGGAATTTCTATTTTACAGGTTACAGTTTCCCCTTTTTTCAGAAGGACTTCTTTTTCCCTGTCATATGCGGTTACACTGCATTTACCCCTCAGATAGATTTTCGTTCCTATATCCTGATCATCTTCCACACCGTCTGTTACCAGGATTTTTCCGGTCTGTGGTTCTTTCCAGTAGGTTTCGTACTCATAGTTGTAATCTCCGAAGTCCAGCAGTTTCTCTGTGTCACTCCATTTATAGGTTTTGTGGTTGGGCCACCCACAGCCAAGGAGGCTGACGATAAATGTTTTGCCCTCTTTTTCCCAGGCACATACATAACAGTAGCCAGCCTGGGAAGTATAGCCTGTTTTTCCGGCAAGAACTCCGTCTCTCATGTCAAGAAATGCGTTGGCATTATGTACGGAAAAGGTTCTCTTTCCTGTGATCTCAGAGAATGTATAGTCTCTGGTCTGTGCAATGTGCAGGAATGTTTCGTTTTTAACAGCATAGCGCATGATCAGTGCCAGATCTTTGGCTGTTGTGTGATGTTTTCCGTTCTCATCCTCAGCATCCAGGCCATTGGGTGTGATAAAATACGTATTCTTACATCCTATCTGTTTTGCTTTCCGGTTGAGCATTCTGGCAAAGCCTTCCACGCTTCCCCCGCAGTGTTCTGCAATGGCAACCGCTGTATCATTGTGGCTTTTCAGCATAAGGGAATACAGAAGATCCTCCAGATAATACTGTTCTCCTTTCTGAAGTCCCAGCCTCACTTCCGGCTGGGATGCCGCATTCTGAGAAACCTGAACATAATCATCCCCCGGAGAGTTCTCCAGTGCCACAATACAGGTAAGCACCTTGGTTGTGCTGGCATTTGCCAGAGGACGCTCCCCGTCCTTTTCATAGAGTACTCTGCCGGACTCTCCGTCCATGAGGACTGCTGATAATGCGTACAGTTCTGCCGGTTCTTCTGCAACAGGTGTCATGTCTACTGTCTGAGGTATTTTGTACTCCGCTCCCCGGGCGGAGGTGTATGTCTGCGTAAACAATAATACCGCCGTCACACCAATGACAGCGGCAATATGTTTCATTCTCATACTCCACCTCACATGCTGGCAATCCATGAATATCACTGTTCATAATTTACGGTTATTCACAGATCTGTTGTTTACAGGATATCTGCAGGATTTTGCTTCACCCTATAAGATAATTTATGCCTGCATGTCCGGAATATGACTGTCACAGTTCCGAAAAATATCGGGATATTCCATTACCCGTTATAAGTCCGGTCCCATCTTTTACTCAGATGATAAGCTCCCTCTCTTAAGGTATAAAGTTCTCCCAGATATTCCACAGCTTCAGGAACCGCCTCTCTGTAAAGCCTCTCAAGTTCAGGCATGGGAGCTTTTGCCTGCTCTACTGCTTCGGCAGTCATGAAATGTTCAATGACAGAGCCGATGGACTCTCCTCCCAGTCTCAGAAGTTTCCCCAGAATCCTGCGTTTTCTTCCATGGTCATCACACACCATGAAATTGGTAAGAATTTTCATCATCCTGACAGAAATATAAATGTTCATGGTTTTCACCAGAGGAATGGCCCTGTGGATCACTCTGGCATATTCCATCTTCGGCATGATCCCGCAGGCCGGATAATAATGGTCGGGATCTTTACCTGTCTCTTCCATAAGCACACGGTCAAATTCCTTCTCCAGAACAATGTGAGGAATGACTCCTTCTGCAGCCATCTGATTTACATAGGGATGGCATGTGGAGTCCAGAATATAATGACAGCCAAACCCAAGAAGATATGCAAAAAGTGCCTCATCATCATTTCTTCTGACCTGCCGCATCCCTTCTTCAAAAAAGGCTCTTGCCTTCTCATGATGCATCTCAATCCCGAACTGGGTGACAGGATTCTTTGAAACCATATAGTAGAACAGGATATCCGGCCCATGTAAACCGATCCTGTACAAGTCCCCATGTCTGCGGATCAGGGCTTTCATATCTGAAGGCAGTCTCTTATATACTTCTTTTCCAAATAAATCATGCGCATATGTGGTTGGCATTAGTTTTTTCTCCTTTATCTTACACATCCAGTTTCAGCTGGATTTCTTCCTCTGCCTCTGCCTTAAAGTCCTCTATCTGAACAGGATCAGGGACAGGCAGAGATTCCAGATCCTGTACGCCGAAGCAGCGCAGAAACTCTTCCGTGGTCCCGAGCAGGATCGGACGGCCGGGAGCATCCAGACGCCCCAGCTCCCTGACCAGACTGTATTCTACCAGCTTGTTGATGGCGTGGTCACATTTTACCCCTCGGATCTTCTCGATCTCCGCCTTTGTAACCGGCTGTTTGTATGCAATGATGGATAAGGTTTCCAGCATAACATCTGACAATGCCGGCTTCTGAGGATGCAGGGCAATATTGATCAGATACTGATAATATTCTTTCTTTGTACACATTTGGAAAGAATTCTCCAGCTCTATGATCTGGATGCCTCTGTTCTCTTCCTGATAACGGTCCATCATATTGCGGATGATCCTTCCTGTTGTCTTCTCATCCACACCGATGGCTCTGGCGATCCGGGGCAGTTCTACGGAACCGCCCATTGCAAAAAGTATTGCTTCTATCGCAGCTTCTGTCTCCTTAATCTTCACTCAGTCTTCCTCATTCCTTTTATTACATATTGATCTCTGTATTCTATGGTTCATCTTCCGCAAATTCTGTAAGATTCTTCCATGTATCCGGGTCTGTCTGTACTTCAACAGAGATATCGTCAAACAGCCCGTCCTGCTCCACATGGATATGTCCCATTTTCATCAGTTCCAGTATGGATAGAAAGGTGACGATCACCTGTACTTTCGAGCACTGACTCTCCAGGAGATTTCGAAAGCTGAATTTCCGATGGGTACGGGCAAAATCTTTGATCTCTATCATCTTATCAGACAGACTGACCTCTTCCTTCTCGATGGTTCCGAATTTGCTTCGGATAGGATCGACCTTGTCTTCCTGCCTGCGGATGATGGACTTGTAGATTGCATTCAGCTTCTCCAGTGTGAGACCTGCCAGAAGTTCCTTTGGATCTACAGGCTCTCTGTACTGCAGTACCTCATCGGGAAGAGTGGGCTCTTTAAAGAATACATTTGCCGCATCGTCCATCTTGTCCTTCAGCTTATAGGACATAAACTTATACATCTTATATTCCAGAAGTTTCTCCACCAGTTCCGCTCTTGGATCTTCCTCTTCTCCCTCCTCATTGACTTCTTTCGGGAGAAGCATTTTACACTTGATATCCAGCAATGTGGCTGCCATAACCATAAACTCGCTCATAACACCAAGGTCTTCCCGCTCCATGGCATGGATGTATTCCATATACTGATCTGTGATCTCCACGATGGGGATATCATAGATATCTATTTTATTTTTTTCGATAAGGTGCAGTAAGAGATCCAGAGGACCTTCAAATACTTCCAGCTTTACCGGAATTCCCATAGCACAGTCTTTTCCTTTTCAAGTAAATATTTCGCTGCCATACAGTCAGCAGACAGTAACAATATTCTCAGGCATTCGGTTTCAGATCCACCATCAGCAATTCCCTGGGATTATGGATCCTTACAGGTATGGTGTGTTCCCCTGCTCCTGCGCTTACCAGCATATGCTGTTCCTTCCTGTGGAAATCTCCGCAGCAGAACTTCGGAAATGGATGAAGCTGTGGGGAAAGCAGCCCATTGTGCCTGCCAATTCTTACAATCCCTCCATGATAATGCCCGCTCAGGATCAGATCTGCCCCCCAGTCAAAATAGGTTTCTCCATATTTGGGACTGTGGGCCAGAAGAATATTCAGGGAATCGGAAGATGGTTCTCCGATCAGTTCCCTGACTTCCTCTCTTTTAAGCTGTGGAGAAAATGGCTTTTTATAATAGATCAGAGGTACTTCCAGACCATAGACAGTAAGGCTGGTTTTTCCCACCTGCAGGCTGCAGGATTCATTATGCAGGATATGGATCCCGGCTGTCTTCAGCTCCTTTTCATATTCCTGATATCGGGCTGCCATACAGTTCTCCTGAGAATCTGTCCTGTACAGCTTATATTCATGGTTTCCCAGTGCATAATAAACCGGATACTGCTGAGCAAGGCTCCTCAGAAGAGATGATGCAGTCTTTAAAGAAGCAGAATCATTTCTCACGATCATATCACCGGCAATGAGAATCCCATCCGGTCTGTACCGGTGGATCGTCTCCGAAAGCTTTCTGTTATCAGGGCCAAATTCCATGCCATGAAGATCTGCGATCACAGCAAATCTGATGCCTCTCGCATCCTTTATTTTGTTAGAATGGATTGTATAATGTACGGTTTTAAATCTTTTCATGCAAGTTTTCTTTTCCCTTTATGTTCACTTTGTGTCTGACAACGCATTCTGCGGGATATTATTTTCCGAATCCGCAGTTCGGGAATGTACAGACATCACAGTTCAGGCAGAGTCCACCCTCTCCAAGTTGGTTAATCTCTGATAATGTGATCTCATCATCTGCCATCAGTCTCGGCAGAAGCAGATCAAAGATGGTATTCTTTGCATACATAACACATCCCGGAAGCCCAAGGATCGGTATCTGCCTGCCGTCTTTCTCATAATAGGAAACCAGCATCATAGCTCCCGGAAGTACGGGTGCACCGTAAGATACGATGCGGGTTCCTGTTGCTTTGATCGCACCCGGAGTTCTGTCATCCGGATCTACGCTCATTCCACCGCTGCAGACTACCATATCGGCTCCCTCTTCGATAAATTTCAGGATGTCGGCTGTTATCTGTTCCATATCGTCACCCGGTTTTGTCTGACCGATGACCTCTGATGGAAATTTTGCAAATTTATCTCTCAGTACAGGAGTGAAGGTGTCAGTGATCAGACCTTTCTGCACTTCACTTCCTGTTGTCACGATACCCACCTTTTTCTTCTTATATGGCAGAATGGAAAAGATCGGCTCTGTGCCTGCCACCTCTGCTGCACGATCCATTTTCTCCTTCTCGATCACCAGAGGGATAATTCTGGTTCCTGCCAGTTTGTCGCCCTTCTTTACAGGAAAATCTCCATGGCGGGATGCAATCATCATCTCTCCAAGTGAGTTGACAGCCAGCAGAGCTTCTCTGCGGATCTTAAGCACTCCGTCAATGTCTGCGATCAGCTCGATTTTTCCCTCTTTTATATCAGAACCATGCATGGTGTCCGAATCTCCGGCACAGATCTTATAAAGGATCTCTGCGCCTTCATTCTCATGAAGGATTCCTTCTTTCTTCTCCCACACATATAAATGTTCTTTTCCTACAGAGAGTAACAGAGGAATATCCTCTTCTCTGACAATATGACCTTTCTTAAAAAGCACCCCTTTTTTTACATCTTTGATAATCTGTGTGATGTCATGGCATAAAATGTGCCCTACGGCATCTTCTGTACGGATTTCTTTCATTAATATAGTACCTTCCTTTTGTTTTTTATTTCCCTCAATACCCATTTGGATTTTATTATACATCGGATTGCTGTCCTTTGTCAAAAAATTATAAAACTGTCCAAAATACTTTTTGTTTACAGGTTACTGTTCACTCTGTTCTCAGTAACGTTTACAATCTCATGAAGACTTTTTTCAGGCAGTCCGGATATGTGGCTTTTCCTGCATTTTCCCCATAAAGGATCCGCACTCTTCCCAGTTCCTTCCCATCGACGGAATAGATCATCTCCCCTGCCAGGGTGTTCTTTTTCACCGGAGCCTTTACTTCCCTGTGGATTCTCAGCTTTCTTTTTACATTCCCGATATTCTGTCCTGTGGTATCCAGATAGTGGAACTGTTCTTCATAAACCAGGGAAACCGTCTTTTTCTTTCCATTTCTGACCGGGATCTCAGGCAGAGCTTCCATTTTCTTATCTATGTACAGGCTGCATTTTGAAAAGCCATAATTTAACATGGAGGCAGCATCTTTAAATCGCACTTTATAGTCCGGGGCTGCCATCACTACTGCGATCAGAGTAATGTCATTTCTTTTGGCGACTGCGCTGAGACAGTATTTTGCAATACTGGTGCTTCCTGTTTTCAGGCCGACACAGCCCTCATAGCTGCGGATCAGTTTGTTGGTATTGGTAAGTCCGAATTCCTTGGTCCCCTGCCTGGTCACATGGGTGATATTTTCCATCCATATGGAAGAATATTCCAGAATTTTCGGATATTTTGTAATCAGTTCCCTGCTCATGATGGCAATGTCCCTGGCTGTTGTGTAATGATCGGGAGATTCTGTCAGACCACAGCAGTCTTCAAAATGAGTATTTTTCATCCCAAGTCCTTCTGCCCGTTCATTCATGTGGCGGACAAATTCCTGTTCACTGCCGCAGATATGCTCTGCCATTGCTACGCTGGCATCGTTTCCTGATGCGATAACAATGCATTTGATCAGGGTTTCCACTGTCTGGATTTCCCCCTCCTCCAGAAACACCTGAGAGCCGCCCATTGACTTTGCATGTGCACTGGTTGTGACTGTGTCGTCCATTTTCAGGCTGCCTTTATCCAGAGCATCAAAGATCAGGATCAGAGTCATGATCTTTGTGATACTTGCAGGGCTTCGTCTGGTATCCGCATCCTTCTGATAAACGACTGTTCCTGTCTGCGCTTCCATTAAGATTCCTGAGGGTGCTTCAATAAGATCTGTGGATTCTGCCTGTTTGGTATTGCTTTCCTCGGGCAAAAAGATTCCGGCGGCATATACAGGTGCAGTGATGGTGCAGACCATGATAAGTATAGCGCATATTATGGAAATCCATTTTTTTCGCATATTCTCTCTCCGATCAATGTACCGGCAGGCTGCCGGCACACGCTCTAAGACTACTTTCTTTATTCATTATATAGCAATCCAATAAAATAATGCATCTTAATCTGATCCGATACCTGATCATAATCAGATAAAAAGTTACTGTTCACTCCGTTCTCAGTAACACGCTTCGCGATGCACAGAATTTATGCTAATCGCATAAATTCGCGCGGTATATCTCGGGTTTTCTGTGACCTTCGCTCACAAAAAACACCTCGCGGGATATTACCAGTGAACAGTAACGATAAAAAGCACTGAAAACCATAAAAATACGATTTTCAGTGCTCATTTTACATCAGCGGCGCAAATGCGCGGAAAATATTCTGCATGATACGCAGCCCTATATTTCTGTTCAGGCAGAATTCCGGTTCTATCTGCCTGCAATATTCCATAGTCTGGATAAAATCATCTTTGATATCCTGTATTACTCTGTTTTTGTATATCCATACGCCATCCTCAAAATGAAGATAAAGACTTCGATAGTCCAGGTTGATGGTTCCCACAACTCCAATCTCATCATCACTCACAAAGGATTTTGCGTGAAGGAAACCGGGCTGATATTCATAAATCTTTACACCGGCTTCCAGAAGCTGCCTGTAATAGGACTGGGTAAGGATAAATACCAGCTTCTTGTCAGGGATTCCCGGCGTCATAATACGCACATCCACCCCGCTTTTGGCTGCCAGACAGAGGGCAGTCATCATCTCATTATCTATGATCAGATAGGGAGTACAGATATATACATATTTTTTTGCCTTGTTGATAATGTTCAGATATACATCTTCACCGACAACCTCCTCATCCAGAGGTGTATCACAGAATGGCTGGACAAATCCGTCACTCTCAAATTCTCCCTCATGATATCTGTGGGGAAAATAGGCTTCATAATCAATACTTTCTTCAGATCTGCCGATCACCGCCCACATATGGAGAAACATTACCGTCATATTCCAGACAGCTTCCCCCTTGAGCATAACTGCAGTGTCCTTCCAGTGTCCGAAACGCGCTTTCTGGTTGATATATTCATCTGCAAGATTGATGCCTCCCGTAAATCCAACCCATCCGTCAATGATACAGAGCTTCCTGTGATCCCGGTTATTCTGGATAATGTTCAGAATGGGACGGAAAGGATTAAATACCTGACATTTGATTCCCTTTTTCTGAAGTTCTTCATAATATTTATGGGGAAGTGTTGTGAGACAGCCAAATCCATCATAGATCAGGCGTACATCCACGCCCTCCTCAGCTTTCTCCTCAAGAATATTCAGGATTGTCTGCCACATCACCCCATCATTGATAATGAAATATTCAATAAAAATGTATTTCTTCGCCTGTTTCAGTTCCCTCACAAGCACCGGAAACATATCGTCTCCTACCTGAAAATACTCTGCAGTTGTGTTCTCATGGACCGGAAATCTGGAAACATCCGAAATATATCTGGACTGGTTCGAAGCCGAGGAATCCAGTTCTTCCAGCTTCTGCCTCGTCTGTGGCCGATCCCGCAGATACTCCCTGCTCTCCTCAATCCTCTGCTCAAAATGCTGCTGCATGATCGCAGCGATCCTGGAACGTCCAAATACAAAATATAATACCACTCCAAGGATTGGCAGGATCAGGATCAGCATGGTCCAGGCCAGTTTATAGGAAGGATTTATTTCCTTATTCAAAATCCACAATACCAGCACAATACCTATCAGCCTTAATCCGATATCAATGTATCTGGAATAAGCGGCCAGACGCAGTACCATCATTAAGATCCATCCGAGCTGGACGAGCATTGCAACCGCAACATAAAAGATTCTGTTGAAAATCAGCTTTGCCAGTTTTTTTAACAGTAAAAGGATCCAGTTTTTCTTTTCTTTAAGTATTTTGTTATTTTCTGCCTTCAAGATTACTTCCTTCCCCTGATTATTGTCCAAATTATGATAAAAATCCCTGACAGAACTGCCAGGGATTTTTGCGCACAATTAATTATATTTACGTTTTCTTGCGGCTTCAGATTTCTTTTTACGACGAACGCTTGGTTTCTCGTAATGCTCTCTTTTGCGGATTTCCTGCTGGATTCCTGCTTTTGCACAGCTTCTCTTGAATCTGCGAAGAGCGCTATCTAAAGTCTCGTTCTCTTTTACGATTACGTTTGACATAGACTCACACCTAACCTCCCTCCAGTTGTAGATTGTGCTAAAATACAACTGTCTGGGTATTTTTTCTTGCACAAGTGATATTATATATCATTGCCTGTGGGTTCGTCAACATCTTTTTGGTTAAATTTTGCAGAAATTTTTACTTTATCTGACCTTCAAGGATTCCTGCTGCTGCATCTACGGCTTCCTGAGCTTTGGCAGGATTCTTTCCGCCGGCCTGAGCCATGTTCGGACGTCCGCCGCCGCCACCGCCTACGATAGCTGCCACTGCTTTGATCAGGTTACCTGCGTGAGCGCCTGCTTTCTGTGCTGCATCAGTAGCCATTGCAAGAAGGTTTACTTTCTCACCGTTTACTGCTGCCAGAAGGACAACACCTTCACCAAGTTTGCCTTTCAGCTGGTCGCCAAGGTCACGAAGTCCGTTCATATCCACTCCGTCTACTTTTGCAGCAAGAAGTTTCACACCTTTGACTTCTACTACTTTATCCATAACATCTCCCAGAGCTCCCTGAGCCAGTTTGCTCTTTAAGGATTCGTTCTCACTAGAGAGTGCCTTTACTTCTCCCTGAAGATGTCCGATCTTCTCTACAATCTCTGCAGGATTTGCTTTCAGGGCTTTTGCAGCTTCATGAAGCAGTTCTTCCTGTTTCTTATAGTATTCCAGAACACCATTTCCTGTCAGAGCTTCAATACGGCGCACACCTGCTGCGATACCGGATTCGGAAACGATCTTGAACAGCATGATGTTGCCTGTGTTTGCCACATGAGTACCACCGCAGAGTTCCTTGGAGAAGTCGCCCATGGATACCACACGTACCTTCTGATCATATTTCTCTCCGAACAGAGCCATTGCTCCGGATTTCTTAGCCTCTTCCACATCCATAACATCTGTACGGACTTCAAGACCAGCCTGGATTTCTTTATTAACAAGCGCTTCTACCTGTGCGATCTCATCAGCTGTCATAGCCTGGAAATGAGCAAAGTCGAAACGAAGTCTGTCTGGTGTTACCAGAGAACCCTTCTGTTCTACATGACTTCCAAGAACTGTCTTTAATGCTTTCTGAAGAAGATGTGTTGCACTGTGGTTCTTCTCAGTGTCTCTTCTTGCAGCTTCATCCACTTTCAGGGAAACAGTTTCGCCTGTGGAGATCATACCGGATTCCATATGACCTACATGTCCGAATTTACCGCCGCGAAGCTTGATGGTGTCTTCTACTACGAACTTACCGTTTGCAGTTTCGATCACACCTGTATCTCCGACCTGTCCACCCATAGTTGCGTAGAATGGAGTCTGCTCTGTAAAGACAGTTCCTTTCTGTCCTTCCATCAGGGAGTTTACGATTTCTGTCTCTGTTGTAAGGACTGTTACTTTGGAATCAAAGGTAAGATGATCGTATCCTACGAATTCTGTTGTAACCTTTACATCGATATCATCATATACAGTTGCGTCAGCACCCATATAGTTTGTCACTTCACGTGCAGAACGTGCTTTGTTTCTCTGCTCTTCCATACATTTCTGGAAGCCAGCTTCATCGATATCATATCCTTTTTCCTCAAGGATCTCTTTTGTAAGATCCATCGGGAATCCGTAAGTATCATATAATTTGAATGCATTTTCGCCGGAAAGTGTTTTCTCTCCTGCTGCTTTCATCTCATCTTCCATCTCTCCAAGGATACGAAGACCCTGGTCAATGGTCTTGTTGAACTGGTTTTCTTCATTTGTGAGAACTTTAAAGATAAATTCTTTCTTCTCTTCCAGCTCCGGATATCCTGCTTTGGAACCATTGATCACTTCTTCACTTAATTTTGCAAGGAAGGTGCCTTCGATTCCAAGAAGACGTCCGTGACGTGCTGCACGACGGATCAGACGGCGGAGTACATAACCGCGGCCTTCGTTTGTAGGCATGATACCGTCGGAGATCATAAATGTTGCAGAACGGATATGGTCTGTGATCAGACGGATGGATACGTCATCATTATAATTCTTCTCGTATTCTTTTCCGGAGATCTTACATACCAGGTTACGCAGTGCGCAGATAGTATCTACATCGAAGATGGAATCTACGTCCTGCACAACAACTGCCAGACGTTCCAGACCCATACCTGTATCAATGTTCTTCTGTTTCAGTGTTGTATAATTTCCGTTACCATCGTTCTCAAACTGGGTAAATACGTTGTTCCATACTTCCATGTAACGGTCACAGTCACATCCTACTGTACAGCCAGGTTTTCCGCAACCATACTTCTCTCCACGGTCATAATAAATCTCTGAACATGGACCACAGGGGCCTGCGCCATGCTCCCAGAAGTTATCTTCTTTTCCAAAACGGAAAATTCTGTCAGCCGGGATTCCGATTTCTTTGTTCCAGATGTCAAATGCTTCATCATCTTCCAGATATACGGAAGGGTACAGACGGTTTGCATCCAGTCCTACTACCTCTGTGAGGAATTCCCAGGACCAGTGGATGGCTTCTTTCTTAAAGTAGTCACCAAAGGAGAAGTTACCAAGCATCTCAAAGAATGTACCGTGGCGTGCGGTTTTACCTACATTCTCGATATCACCTGTACGGATACATTTCTGGCAGGTACTTACTCTTGTTCTCGGCGGGATTTCAGCACCTGTAAAATATGGTTTCAGCGGAGCCATACCTGCGTTGATCAGCAGAAGACTCTTATCTCCCTGTGGTACCAGGGAAAAGCTTTTCATTACCAGATGTCCTTTGCTCTCCATGAAGTCGAGGAACATCTGACGAAGTTCGTTTACTCCGTATTTCTTCATAATCTTTTCCTCCTGAAATCGGCGGCACCGGTTCAGCAGTATCCGCCGATATTTCTATAATGAATTTTTTATTTTGCCAGAACTTTGTTGAATTTCTTTTTGCCTTTTTTCAGCACTACACCTTCACCTGTAAGTGCATCTTTGGCAACTGTGTATTTCACATCTGTGATCTTCTCACCGTCAATGGAAACACCGCCCTGTTCAATGGCGCGACGTCCCTCGGAACGTGTTGGAACCATTCCTGCTTTTACAAGCATGGAGATCAGGTCGATTGTTCCTTCTTCTAAGAAGTCTTCGTCTGCAAGCTCAGTTGTCGGCATGTGTGCTGTATCAGCGCCGCCTGCAAAAAGTGCTCTTGCGCCTTCCTGCGCTTTCTTTGCTTCCTCTTCGCCATGAACCAGATTTGTCAGCTCGTATGCAAGGATTTCTTTTGCTTTATTCAACTGGCTTCCTTCCCATTTCGCCATCTCATCGATTTCTTCTAACGGAAGGAAGGTAAGGAGACGCATACATTTGATAACATCTGCATCATCCACGTTTCTCCAGTACTGATAGAAATCGAAAGGAGAAGTCTTCTCCGGGTCAAGCCATACAGCACCGGACTGTGTTTTACCCATCTTCTTACCTTCGGAGTTCAGAAGAAGTGTGATCGTCATGGCGTAAGCGTCTTTTCCAAGTTTACGGCGGATCAGCTCTGTACCGCCAAGCATATTTGCCCACTGGTCATCACCGCCGAACTGCATGGTGCAGCCGTATTTCTGATACAGCATGTAGAAGTCGTAGCTCTGCATGATCATATAGTTGAACTCAAGGAATGTAAGTCCACGTTCCATACGCTGTTTGTAGCACTCGTGAGAGAGCATACGGTTTACAGAGAAATGTGGTCCAACATCACGAAGTACTTCTACATAATTTAAATTCATCAGCCAGTCTGCATTGTTTACCATTAATGCCTTGCCGTCTGAGAAGTCGATGAAACGCTCCATCTGTTTCTTGAAGCAGTCGATGTTGTGCTGAATGGTCTCCACTGTCATCATCTGACGCATATCAGATCTTCCGGACGGGTCACCGATCATACCTGTTCCGCCGCCTAATAATGCGATTGGTTTATTTCCCGCCATCTGCAGACGTTTCATCAGGCAAAGCGCCATGAAATGTCCTACGTGAAGGCTGTCTGCGGTAGGGTCAAAGCCAATGTAAAATGTGGCTTTTCCATTATTTACCATTTCTTTGATCTCTTCTTCGTCTGTTACCTGGGCAATCAGACCACGGGCTTTCAGCTCGTCCCAAACTGTCATTGTTTGTTTCCTCCTCGTAATAAAATAAAACAACCCGGTTCCTGTCCCTTTAGGACGAGAACCGGGTCCCGCGATACCACCTAAATTCGCAGAAAACTCGCATTCTCTGCCTCAATAAGTAACAAACCATGCCATTGTTATGATAAACAACGGTTCTCTCTGTTACTTAAGCATGTTAACGGATGCCACTCCGCTGCAGTCTACTTACCTTACAATATCTCTGAGGTGTTCGGTGCAGAGCTCCGGGAGGTATTCACATAAGTTCCCCACGCGCCTCTCACCTGCCGGCAGCTCTCTGTCTGTTTTCCCTATGTTACTCTTTCCCATCTGTGCTTTTTTATATCATATATCTGCAAGTATACAAATACAAAATTTATTTGTCAAGGAATTTATAACAATCCTCTTCATATTTCACCAACTTAAAGCATTAATGTACTCACCCTGAAATCCAGTCCACAAAGAATACATGTCCTTTGTACTGTTCATATTCCAGCTTGCTGAAATTAAGGTTCTGTGCCTTAAATGCTGCCGGAGTCATAAAGAATTTGTAATTGAAATCCTTTGTCTTAAATCCCGGGAGTGTTCTCTTTGTGCCATGATTCACATAGTTACTGAACACTTCCATGGCTGCCTTTGCTGCCGCATAGGCATTGGTCCTGTCCTCAAACTGGCCTTTCAGTCTTTTAAGAAGTGCTCCGTCTGTGACAACCGCATACTGGGTAGGTTTTCCCTGATATACCACATAACGGATCTGTGACGGAAATTCTTTATACTGGTCAATGGTACAGTTTAATACGCAAAGCGCAACTGCCTCCATTCCCACGACTCCCTGATCTCCTGCTTCTGCATCACACACTGCTGCCAGAAGATCCAGATCTGACACCTTTCCGTCTGCAATTCCCGGATGTTCCAGGAACTCTTCTTCCATATAGTAGTATTTATTATTCTTCGCATCAAAGACCTTGACATATTTGCCCTCTACTGTGTAATCATTATCGGAAGTCTTTGTTGCAGCACCGTCAGAATCAAACCTGTATGTAGTTCCGTCAATGGAAGCGATGGTATTTGCCAGCATCACTCCTGATGTATCAAAATAATATTTCTTTCCATCAAGCTTAAGCCAGCCTGTCTTCGCCTTACCATCTGAAGGGTTGAAATAATATTTCTTACTTCCTACGGTTCCGAAACCTTTCTGATAACGGACACCGGTTGATTTTGAAAAATAGTAATAGTCTGAGTCAATTTTCTCCAGACCTGTATACATTATTCCATTTGACGGCTTAAAGTATCTGTAATTTCCGGCACTGCTCTTCACCCAGCCTGTACACATACGTCCATTGGCCTGACTGAAATAGCGTTTCTGTTCTTTTTTGTTCTCCACCCAGCCTTTGGCCATAACGCCGGAACCGCTGTAAAAATAATATTTATATTCATCTGTATCTGTGAGCCAGCCTCTTGTCAGCAGGCCTGTTGTCTCATCAAAATGACGGGTATTTCCATTGGAATCAGTGATAAATCCTGTCACCATATATCCGGCTCCGCTGGTAAAGTATCGGATTGCCTGTCCGCTGGAGTCTTTTACCCAGCCTTTTACCTGAACTCCTGTTTTCTTATTAAAGTAATATTTCTTACCCTTAAGTTCCAGCCAGCCTTTCTGTTTGGAACCGTCTTTGTTTATGTAATAGGTTTTCCCTTTCTGAGTGACAAATCCTGTTTTTGTTGCCGCGGATACACTAAAACAGCCCATTACAAAAACGGTCATCACAAAAAGGAGCAGATACTTTAACAATAGTTTCCCATGTTTCTTCATTCTTATTCTCCGTTTCCTCTCTTTTTATACGTATTGTTTTACGTTTTAATTGGGTTATTGTTGCATTTCTTTCTCAATCATTACAGATTTGTTACGTGGTATATTATATCGGATTCATATATTATTGTCAACTTGTGAAAAGCAACAATTCGCATCGAACTTAAGGTTATTGGTTACTGTGAACATAATGAACAATGATGAAACTGTAACACTTTTTGCGGTTCCACATATGATAGGATTGTAAAGAAAAAAAAACGGAGGATTTAATATGAGCGACTTAGCTGCTACAAATTGCGGATGTGAGGACAGAGGAGGATGCGGATGTGGCTGCGCTAATAACAGCGGATGCGGATGCGACAATGGCTGCGGATGTAATAACGGATGTGGATGTAACAGTGGATGGGGACTTTCAGGCGGAAATAATTCCTGCTGTAATATCCTCTGGATCATCATCCTTCTGTGCCTGTGCGGAAACAATAACTGCGGATGCAGCAATGGCTGCGGCGGATGTGGCAACGGTGACAACTGCTGGATTATTATCGTGCTGCTTCTGTTATGCGGAAACAATGGCTGTGGATGTGGCTGCTGACAATCATTTTCTGTTGGCAGGGGGAGCTTTCCCTCTGCCTCTTTATATTTTACAGGATTATAACTTCGTCCTTATTATTCATGCTGCCTGATATTATCCTTATCTTTCATATTCCGGGAATTGATCCTGTCTGTTTTCTTTTCCGGGTGCACTGTCTGAGCACATTGTTTTTTCTTTTTCACACACTCCAAATCTATCTCATAAAAAGCATTTCCATCTATAATAAGCATTTCTTTCTTTTCTTCTGACTCTGGTCCCATATCTGATTCTCCATTTTTTGCAACTGCAAACGCATGATACCTGCAGCAATTCCATAAAATTTGAGGCAACGTGCAGTAAAGCAGTCTCACAGTTACTTAAATTCTACTTTATTATATGTCAGAATCCTTCTCCCCGTCATATTCTGTTAATAAAAAACATAAAATGGAAGCAGATATTATGAATGAAGAGCAGATTTCACAGACTTTACTGGATCAGATGGTCAGTTCTGACCGCGGACAGATGATAAAAGCCGCCATTCCTTATCTTCCACCAAAAGGACAGCAGATTTTCTCAGTCTATGAAAAAGCGGTTGAATTTATCAATACGGTTTCTGTTTTCAGCAAAAGAAGTTCCGGCAGCGATCTGTGTGCCATGAGCATGCCGGCCCAGAATCCGGTGGATATCGTCAATGATATCCGCAACTTCTGTTATGGTCCCAGCAGGGATAAATTAAATCAGATGGTAAATATGATGGCTATGGTTCAGATGCTGCAGCTCATGAATCAGCCTGCAGATGGTGAGAAGGAGGATTCCCATGAATGATGACTGGCGCAACAACCCGAAGCTTGCAGGTATGGACCGTTCCAAGCTTGATATGCTTCAGAATCTGGCTTCCCAGGGAAGTTCAAAGGGTGCAAATGAGATGCTGCCTTTCCTGATGAGCGCAGCTGCTCAGGGAAAAAAAGGTGGTCTGAAATTTAATGCTGATGAGATTTCTGCGATCATTGAAGTGCTGAAGATGGGAAAATCTCCCGCAGAGGCACAAAAACTTGATAAAGTAGTGAACCTTATGAAAATGATGCGGTGACCAAGTCCCCACTCACTGCTTATTGCTTTTCGCAGACTCCGCAGAAAACTTACCTGATTCGGTTAATATGAATTGCCATGATAACAAAAAGAGTACATTTCATCAACTTTCCGAAATGTACTCTTATGTTCAGTAATGTAACTTGTCACCAATTATTATCTGTCATATTTGCGCAGCCTGTCGCAGATAAATGTCAGTGCCTGTTCAACTGCCTGGTCTCTGATACTTTTTCTGTCGCCCTCAAAGTGAAATTCCCTCACAGTTGTCTTTCCTGCACAGTAACATCCCATAAATACAGTTCCCACCGGTGTTTCCTCTGTTCCACCGCCCGGACCTGCAAGTCCTGTCACAGAGAGACAGACATCGGTTTTGGCTGCTTTCGCACCGCCTTTTGCCATCTGTCCGGCACATTTGGCTGAGACAGCACCTTCTTTCTTCAGTGTGCTCTTCTTTACTCCAAGACATTTTCTTTTGGCGCGGTTTGTATATGTGACATAGCCGCACATAAATACCTCAGAAGCTCCCGGCACATTTACGATGTCCGCTGCTACCGCACCGCCTGTACAGGACTCGGCAAGAGACAGTGTCATTTTCTTTTTTTTCAGGAGTCCTACAACTGTTTCTTCTAATGCTGTTTCCTCTAATGCTGATTCTTCTGATGCTTCCTTTTCTGAAGCCATATTAAAGCCTTCTTTCTAATCCTGCATGGACAGAACACTTCTGTTCTGCCAGATATATGTGATCAGGGAAATAACGGTAAGTGCCAGAGAAAGCCAGATAAATATCTGTTCCAGAATATCAAACACTCCGCCCAGATCGATCAGCAGTAAAATGATCATGATCATCTGGGAAACCGTCTTGAATTTGCCCCAGTAGTTTGCCGCGATCACAACACCGTTCTCGGCTGCGATCAGACGAAATCCGCTGATAATAAATTCTCTTCCTATGATAATGATAACAAACCATGCCGGAAGTTTTTCCAGTTCAATAAAGCAGATCATTGCAGAACACACAAGCAGCTTGTCTGCAAGAGGATCCATGAATTTTCCAAAGTTTGTCACCAGATTGTATTTTCTGGCAAGCTTTCCGTCAAACCAGTCGGTCACACTTGCAACAACAAAAATAGCAAGTGCTATATAGCGGTTTGCCTCACCGCCCAAGTCTGTAAGCATAAACAGTACAAGAAACGGAACCAGGATCATTCTGGCTACTGTAAGTTTATTCGGTGTATTCATCTGCCAACTCTCCTATCAAATCATATTCCAGTGCACCGGTCACACGTACCTTTGCAAAATCTCCTGTCATCAGAAGTTCTCCTGTCTGCACAAAAATATAACCGTCGACCTTTGGTGCATCTCCGTAAGTTCTGCCAATGTATGCGCTCTCATCTGCAACTTTTCCCTCGATCATCACGAGAAGTTCCTGTCCGATACGGTCAGTTCCCTTATCATAGGAAATCTCCTGCTGAAGCTCCATGATCTCGTCACGTCTGGCCTCTTTGACTTCTTCCGCAACCTGATCAGGCATCGTTGCTGCAGGTGTATCTTCTTCCGGTGAGTAAGTAAATACTCCCAGACGGTCAAATTCCATCTCATCCACAAAGCTCATCAGCTCTTCGTGGTCTTCCTGTGTTTCCCCGGGGAATCCGGAGATCAGAGTGGTACGGAGCACGATGTCAGGAATCTCCCGGCGAAGCTTATTTACAATCTCCACCAGTTCTGCCTGTGTTGTCCTTCTTCCCATTCTCTTTAAGATACGGTCACTTGCATGCTGGATCGGAAGATCCAGATAATGGCAGATCTTCTTCTCCTCTTTCATGGTCTGGATCAGTTCATCATAAATTTCCTCCGGATAGCAGTAAAGCACGCGGATCCAGCGGATTCCTTTGATCTTGCATAACTCTTTCAGGAGGATATGAAGAGATTTCTTTCCATATATATCAGTTCCATATACGGTTGTCTCCTGTGCGACAAGGATCAGCTCTTTTACGCCTTCCTCTGCCATCTCCTTTGCCTGTGTTACCAGACGTTCCATCGGAACGCTTCGGAATTTACCGCGAAGTTTCGGGATGATACAGTAGGTGCAGTGTTTATCACAGCCTTCTGCTATCTTGAGGTATCCGAAATGTCCGCCTGTTGTGAGAACACGTTTGCCAAGCTTTTCCGGAAGATAATCAATATCTTTAAATTCCTGGAAATGTTTCCCTTCCATTGCTTCACGGATTGCCTTAAGGATGTCTCCGTAGGAAGTTGTTCCAAGTACTGCATCTACTTCCGGTACTTCCTCAATGATCTCATTCTTATAACGCTGTGCCATACATCCTGTGACAACCAGGACTTTACAGCTCCCGGTTTTCTTGTATTCTGCCATCTCAAGGATGGTGTTGACGCTCTCTTCCTTTGCGTCATTGATAAAGCAGCAGGTGTTCACCACAATGGCCTCTGCTTCAGTTTCATCATCTACGATCTCGAACCCGTTACCTGTAAGAAGTCCAAGCATTTCTTCGGAATCTACAAGGTTCTTGTCACAGCCTAATGATACGAATAATAATTTCATAAATTCTCCTATAAGAATGTGCCTGAAAATATACCTCTGTAATTCTCAGACACATCCTTTTGTTTATCTATTGTGTTACCATCAGTTCTTACTCTTCAGTTGTTTCTGCAGTTGTTTCTTCTGCTGTTTCAGCAGTCTCTGTGATTTCAGAAGCCTGTGCTGATTCTTCTGTCTGTGCCTCAGCTGTCTGTTCTGTTCCTTCTTCATCCTCTTCTTCCGGAGCAAGGATCTTTACTTTTCCTTTGTAGAGCTCGTCGATCGCAACTGAGAGAGGTTTCTTGCCTTCCGCACCCTCTACCATTGGTTTGGAACCTGCAATGATCTGGCGTGCACGTTTACTTGCAGCAAGTACAAGGGAATAACGGCTGTTAAGGGACATTGTTGTATCGTCGTCCTCACTGTTTGTATTGATTGCTTCGATTAATTCTGTATAAGACGGATGTATCATGTATTTTCTCCTTTCTTTTAAGCGGTCTGGGCCGCATGTTTATCATTTCTGAAATGCTTTTGTCTGTTTCTGGATATCTGCGATAAATTCTGCATTTCTGGATACTCTGGAATGTTCACTCACAATAATCTGATGAAGATGGTCTACGCATTCCTCTACAGTATCGTTGACAAGAATATAGTCATATTGTCCCATACCTTCTGCCTCTTCACCGGCTCTTGCAAGTCTGTCTGCGATCACCTGTGCGGTTTCTGTTCCTCTGCCTGTGAGACGGCGTTCCAGTTCCTCCACAGTCGGCGGAGTTACAAACACCAGAAGTGCTTCCGGTATTTTCTCTTTGATCTTCATTGCGCCCTGGATTTCGATCTCAAGGATTACATTTCTGCCTGCCTGAAGCTGCTCTTCGACATAAGAGCGTGGGGTACCGTAATAATTTTCCACATACTGGGCATATTCAAGCAATGCATCCTCTTCGATCAGCTTCTCAAATTCATCCCTTGTACGGAAGAAATATTCTCTGCCGTCCTCTTCACCGGGACGGGGTTTTCTGGTTGTTGCGGAGACAGATAATGCATAATCATCATATTTCTCCATGAGGCGTTTCATTACTGTGCCTTTTCCTGCACCGGAAAATCCGGAAACCACTACTAAAATTCCTTTATTCATGGGTCTCTCCCTTATCCTCGTTTTCATATATTTCTGCAAATCTCCGGGCAATGGTCTCAGGCTGAAGTGCGCTGAGCACCAGATAATCGTCGCTTGTGACGATCACTGCTTTTGTCTTTCGCCCCTGAGTTGCATCAATCAGTGACCGGGTTCCCTTTATGCTCTGCACCATTCGTTTTACAGGTGCCGCATCCGGGCTTACTACTGCCACGATTTTCTGTGAATTGACTACATTTCCAAAACCGATATTAATAAGTCTTGCCACGTTTTCTTCCTCTATTCTACGTTCTGGATCTGTTCTCTGACTTTCTCGATCTCTGTTTTCAGATCAATGGCAATGTTGGAGATCTCCAGATCACTTGATTTGGATAAAATCGTGTTTGCTTCTCTGTTCATTTCCTGTGCCATGAAGTCCAGTTTGCGTCCGATGCCTTCTTTCTCTGTTGTGAGCATCTTTTTCATGTTCCTGATGTGGCTGTGAAGGCGGACGGTTTCCTCATCATTGCAGATTTTGTCTGAAAACAGGATGACTTCTGCTGCGATGCGGTTGTCGTCGATCTGTGTGTCTTCCAGCAGCTCGGAAACTTTTGCTTCCAGTTTGGTCCTGTAGGCATTGACTACTTCCGGAGAGCGGGCTTCTACACGTAATACTTTTTCTTCAAGGCTGTCCAGTTTTCCGATAAGATCTTTCTCAAGATTTCTGCCTTCCAGTATCCTTGTCTGGACAAATTTCTCACATGCCTCGCGAAGGGGCGGTTCCAGAGATTCCCAGAGTGCTTCCTCATCAACAGACTGTTCTTCCATGACAAGTACCTCCGGATAGCGTGACAGGGTGCTGACTTTGATATCGTAGTCAAGGTCAAAGTCCTGCTGCATCTGTTTAAGACAGGTGATGTATTCGGATGCGAGTTCTCTGTTGTATTTGAGAGCTCCGTTGTCCAGGGTGTAGTCTTCGTATGTGATGTATACATCAACTTTGCCTCTCTGGATGTAGGTTTTCATCAGGTTTCTGACTGCGCCTTCCAGGAAGTTGAGTTTTCTGGGCATTTTGATGCTGAGGTCCAGGTATCTGTGGTTGACAGATTTTAGTTCGATTGTTATTTTTCTTTCTTTGGTCACGACTTCTGCCCGGCCGAAACCTGTCATGCTTTTTATCATAGTTTTTCTCTCTTTGTCTGTCTATTAGTGTCGGGGTATGTGTGCCTGTTCTGGTTTACATACAGATTTATTATAGTTCATTATAGAATGGGAGTCAAACATTTTTTCGTTGATGGCGGTAGGAAATGTGTGGTATACTAGCAGAAGGGACGCCGCAGGTGGGACGCAGGTGGGACGCAGGAGAAAATAAATAGTTCCGGGCGCGGTTTCGGGGTTTAGTCAACTCTAAGGCTTCGGAAATCTGCTAAAGGCATGAAAAAAACAGCAAAACTCGCTTCGCTCAGACAGGTTGCTGTTTTTTTCATAACGCAGATTCCCGAAGCCTAAGAGTTACTACAACCCCTGCAAATGCGCCCGGAACTATTTATTTTCTCCTGCTGGTAGCTGGCTGTTGGAGGTATATGGTATATCCTTTAAATTGAACGGCTTTCAGAAAAGCTTATTATAGTTTGTTTGTCAGAAAGGGCTTCGCCTTTCTGACGTAAAACGTTGATTATTCTGACTAACTGATTTGTTTTTTCTTTTCTTGATCGTACTGTCGTATTGATTGAGTTTTGATTATTTTTACTGATTATTTTTTAAAGGAGTGTTTTTATATGGCTTTTGATGGGATTACGATTGCGGCTATGGTGAAGGAGCTGCATTTGAATTTGGATGGAGGACGGTTTAATAAGATTGCTCAGCCGGAGGCGGATGAGCTTTTGATTACGGGGAAAGGGGCGAATGGGCAGTGCAGGCTGCTGCTTTCGGCCAGTGCTTCTCTTCCGCTGATTTATTTTACTTCTAAGAATAAGCCCAGCCCTATGACTGCGCCTAATTTCTGTATGCTGCTACGTAAGCATATTGGAAGTGCAAGGGTTTCGGATATCAGGCAGCCGGGGATGGAGCGTGTGGTGATGTTTGAGCTGGAGCATCTAAATGAGCTGGGGGATCCCTGTAAGAAGGTTCTTATCATGGAGCTGATGGGCAAGCACAGTAATATTATTTTCTGTGATGATAAGGGGATGATTCTGGATAGTATCAAGCATGTTTCTTCTCATATGAGTTCTGTGCGTGAGGTGCTTCCGGGAAGGGAGTATTTTATTCCGAAGACGCAGGATAAGCTGGATCCGCTGACTGTGAGTGAGGAGGAGTTCTGTGATGTTGTGTGCAGGAAGCCATGTAATGTTTCCAAGGCTGTTTACTCTTCTCTTACTGGAATCAGTCCGGTTGTTGCGGAGGAGATCTGTTTCAGGGCTTCGATCGACGGGAGTGATGCAGCGCAGTCTCTGGATGAGGCGGCGAGGGTGCATTTGTATCATACGTTCCGCAGGCTGATGGATCAGGTTGTGGAGGGGGATTTTTCTCCGAATATTGTTTACCGGGGGGAAGAACCTGTGGAGTATGGTGTGTTTGCGTTCCAGCAGTATGGACCGGAGTATCATTCTGTGGAGTTTGAGAGTGTTTCACAGATGCTGGAGACTTATTATGCGACAAAGAATACGCTGACGCGTATCCATCAGAAGTCTTCGGATCTGAGGAGGATCGTGCAGACTGCGCTGGAGCGTAACCGTAAGAAGCTGAGTCTGCAGGAGAAGCAGATGAAGGATACTGCGAAGAAAGAGAAGTATAAGATTTACGGGGAGCTGATCAATACTTATGGGTATGGGCTGGAGGATGGATGTAAGTCGTTTAAGGCTCTGAATTATTATACCAACGAGGAGATTACCATTCCTCTTGACCCTACTATGACTCCGGCGGAGAATTCCAAAAAGTATTTTGACAAGTATGGAAAGCTGAAGCGTACGGAGGAGGCTCTGACTGAGCAGATTGCAGATACGAGAAGTGAGATTGAGCATCTGGAGTCTGTTTCCAATGCTCTGGATATTGCTCTGGCTGAGAGTGATCTGGCACAGATCAAGGAAGAGCTGATGGAGTATGGGTATATTAAGAAGCATTATGACCGCAGGAAGGGGCAAAAGGCGCAGAGTAAGTCTAAGCCGTTCCATTATGTGACTGAGGATGGGTATGATATTTATGTGGGAAAAAATAATTTCCAGAATGATGAGCTTACCTTTAAGTTTGCCACAGGGAATGACTGGTGGTTTCATGCCAAGAAGATGGCCGGTTCGCATGTGGTCGTGAAGTCTAAGGACGGAGAACTGCCGGATCATATCTTTGAGATTGCAGGACAGCTTGCCGCTTATTATTCCAAAGGACGTACTGCCCCTAAGGTGGAGATTGATTATATCCAGAAGAAGCAGGTGAAAAAGCCTGCAGGGGCGAAGCCCGGATTTGTGGTTTATTATACAAATTATTCGCTGATGGCTGAGCCGTCATTAAAAGGAGTCAGGGAAGTCTGATCATACTGTTGTATAGTTACAAATATTAAAAGAATTGCGGGAGCTGCTTTGCAGCGGAGTAAGTAATTCGTGGATGTCAGGTCAGGGGGGAAATACCTTTTGACCCTGACATTATATAACAATAATTAAGGAGAATTTCTTTTTATGAGTATTTTGAATGTTGAACATCTGACACATGGTTTCGGAGACAGGGCGATTTTTAATGATGTGTCTTTCCGCCTGTTAAAGGGCGAGCATATTGGACTGGTTGGTGCCAACGGGGAAGGTAAATCTACTTTCTTTAATATTGTAACCGGAAAGCTGATGCCAGATGAGGGTAAGATTGAATGGGCAAAGAATGTACGTGTCGGCTATCTGGACCAGCATTCTGTCCTTTCTCAGGGTATGTCCATCCGTGACGTGCTGAAGTCTGCGTTCTCTTATCTTTTTGAGATGGAGGAAAGAATGAATGGGATCTGTGACTCTCTTGGCACTGCTTCTCCTGAGGAGATGGATACTCTGATGGAAGAGCTGGGAACTATTCAGGATACCCTTACCATGCATGATTTCTATGTGATCGATGCGAAGGTGGAGGAAGTTGCCAGAGCCCTGGGACTTCTGGATATCGGACTGGAACGTGATGTTACAGATCTGAGTGGTGGTCAGAGAACCAAGGTTCTGCTTGGCAAGCTGCTTCTGGAGAAGCCGGATATCCTGCTTCTGGACGAGCCTACCAACTATCTGGATGAGGAACATATCGAATGGCTGAAGCGTTATCTGCAGGATTATGAGAATGCATTTATCCTTATCTCCCACGATATTCCGTTTCTGAATTCTGTTATCAATCTGGTTTATCATATGGAGAATCAGGAACTGAACCGTTATGTCGGGGATTATGACCATTTCCAGGAAGTGTATGAGGTGAAGAAGGCTCAGCTTGAGGCTGCTTACAGACGCCAGCAGCAGGAAATCAGTGAACTGAAGGATTTCGTCGCAAGAAATAAGGCCAGGGTTTCTACAAGAAATATGGCAATGTCCAGACAGAAGAAGCTGGATAAGATGGATGTGATCGAGCTTGCTGCCGAGAAGCCGAAGCCTGAGTTTCATTTTAAATACGGACGCACTCCGGGGAAATATATTTTCGAAACGAAGGATCTGGTTATTGGTTATAATGAACCTCTTTCCAGACCTGTTACTCTCTCTATGGAAAGAGGAAATAAGATTGCGCTGGTTGGTGCAAACGGTATCGGTAAGACAACTTTACTGAAGAGTATTCTGGGATTGATCCCGTCTCTGAAGGGTTCCTGCGAACTCGGGGAGAATCTTCAGATTGGATATTTTGAGCAGGAAGTAAAGGGTGATAACAAGACTACCTGTATTGATGAGATCTGGGCGGAGTTTCCGTCTTATACTCAGTATGAAGTGCGGTCTGCTCTCGCCAAATGCGGTCTGACTACCAAGCATATTGAAAGTCAGGTACGTGTACTGAGTGGCGGGGAGCAGGCGAAGGTGCGTCTGTGTAAGCTGGTGAATAAAGAAACGAACATTCTGCTTCTGGACGAGCCTACCAATCATCTGGATGTGGATGCAAAAGAAGCTTTGAAGCAGGCATTGATCGAATATAAGGGAAGCATTCTCCTGATCTGCCATGAACCGGAGTTTTACCGCGATGTGGTTTCTCAGGTATGGGACTGCAGTAAATGGACTACAAAAGTATTATAATAATTAGTATATGAAGGGTTATTACAAATGAGTAAAGCAAAAACTGTGGATCTGACTTCCGGTCCGATCCTGAAAACTCTGGCAGAGCTGGCTCTGCCTATCATGATTTCTTCCATGCTGGGAACAGCATACAGTATTATGGATATGGCATGGATCGGACTGCTTGGTGCAAAGGCGGTTGCAGGCGTGGGAGTAGGCGGAATGTATGTCTGGCTCTCCCAGGGGCTTGCATCCCTGTCAAGAATGGGCGGACAGGTAAATACAGCTCAGGCATGCGGGCGCAAAGATTATGACCAGGCACGTTCCTATGCTGCCAGTTCTCTGCAGCTTACTGCACTGTCCGGCATTTTGTTTGCTGCTGTCTGTGTTATTTTCATACAGCCTCTGCTGGGATTTTTTAATCTGACCGACGCAGAAACTTATACTGCTGCCAAATCTTATACATTGATCACCTGTGGACTGATTCTTTTTTCTTATCTGAATCTGACGCTGACAGGACTCTCTACTGCGCAGGGAGATTCCCGCACTCCCCTGCTTGCAAACTTTATCGGGCTTGCAGGAAATATGATCCTGGATCCGCTGCTGATCCTTGGCATCGGACCTTTCCCGAGGCTGGAGGTTGCCGGAGCCGCTATTGCAACAGTAAGTTCACAGATTCTGGTTTTTGTAGTGATGGTTCTGCGTATCCGGCATTCCAGACTGGAGCCAAATGTTTTACAGCATCTGAATCTGCTGTCTGTTTTTCCAAAAGAATATTATAAGCACATCTTCAGAATCGGTTTTCCCACAGCTATACAGGGAAGCATTTACTGTTTCATCTCCATGATTCTGACCCGTATGGTTTCCGGTTATGGTGCTGCCGCTATTGCAACGCAGCGTGTTGGCGGACAGATTGAATCCGTATCCTGGAATACTGCTGATGGTTTTGCTTCAGCACTGAATGCTTTTATTGCCCAAAACTACGGTGCACGAAAAAAAGACCGTATCCGTAAAGGTTACAGTCTGTCATTTCGCGTTCTCACAATTTGGGGCCTGTTTGTCACTGCAGCTTTTGTCTTTCTTCCGGAACCAATTGCCAGGTTATTTTTCCACGAAAAAGAAGCTCTGGATACTGCTGTCAATTATCTGGTCATTATCGGATTCAGTGAAGTCTTTATGTCCATTGAGCTGATGACAGTGGGCGCATTATCAGGACTTGGACGCACCAGATTATCCAGTACGATCAGTGTGATCCTGACAGGCTCACGAATCCCGCTGGCATTGATCCTGACACATGCGGGAATGGGATTAAATGGTGTATGGTGGGCGCTTACAATCTCTTCTATCGTGAAGGGAATCGTGTTTACACTGACATTCCGGCATATCAGCAGGCGGTTGCCTGAAAAGGTCTAAAAATACAGCTGGCAAACTCAAAAGAGGACTGTTCAGAAAAATTTCTGTCAGTCCTCTTTTTACTGTTTCTATTATTTCGCAACAAAGTTTACGATCTTGTTCGGTACATAAATCTCTTTGATAAGGTTCTTGCCTTCCAGGAAGGAAGCAATTCTCTCGTCTGCTTTAGCAATCTCGAATGCTTTTTCTTTTTCACATCCGTTAGGGATTACGATTGTTCCTCTTACTTTACCGTTTACCTGTACACCGATCTCAACGGTCTTGGCAATTGTTTTGCCTTCATCGTATTTCGGCCATTCGGAAACTGCCAGTAAGCCTTCACCTCCGATGAATTCCCAGATTTCTTCGCAGATATGCGGTGCGAACGGGCTAAGCAGTTTGATAAAGATGGTAAGGTCATCTTTGCTTAAGTGTCCTTCTGCTGTGATCTCATTAATGAGTGTCATCAGGCTGGCGATCGCAGTATTGAATTTCAGGTTCTCGATATCAGAAGAAACTTTCTTGATGGTACGGTGGAGTTTCATCTCCAGTTCATCAGATACGGATTCTTCAGAAAGGATATCTGTTAGCCCTGCAACACGGTCCAGGAACTTCTTACAGCCCTTTACAGAGTTCTCGCTCCATGGTGTAGCTGCGCCATAGTCACCCATAAACAGCACATAGGTACGAAGAGTATCTGCACCGTATTCTTCTACAATATCCAGCGGGTCAACTACATTACCCTTGGATTTACTCATTTTATCTCCGTCCGGTCCGAGGATCAATCCCTGGATGGAACGTTTTGCGTATGGTTCCGGTGTATTTACTACGCCAAGATCATACAGGAAATGATGCCAGAATCTGGAGTAGATCATATGTCTGGTAACGTGTTCCATACCACCATTGTACCAGTCAACAGGCATCCAGTATTTCAGTTTGTCCATATCTGCCAGTGCATTTGCATTGTGCGGATCTGTATATCTTAAGAAATACCAGGAAGATCCTGCCCACTGAGGCATAGTATCTGTCTCACGCTTCGCTGCAGCACCACATTTCGGGCATGTGCAGTTTACGAAAGAATCAATCTTTGCAAGTGGGGACTGTCCGTCTTCACCCGGCTCGAAGTCCTTTACATCCGGCAGACGCAGCGGAAGTTCGTTCTCCGGAACTGCCACAACACCGCAGTTCGGGCAGTGGATAAGCGGGATTGGCTCACCCCAGTATCTCTGGCGGTTGAATGCCCAGTCTTTCATCTTATACTGAACACCGGCTTTACCGATTCCTTTTTTCTCCAGTTCTTCCAACATACGCTCAATAGAATCTTTCTTCTTTGCATATCCGTTCAGGAAATCGGAGTTTACCATTTCGCCGTCGCCTGTATAGGCTTCTTTGGAAATATCTCCGCCTTTGATAACTTCGATAATGTCGATGCCGAATTTCTTCGCGAAATCATAGTCACGCTGGTCGTGAGCAGGTACTGCCATGATAGCACCTGTACCATATCCCATCATTACATAGTCAGCAATGTAGATTGGAATTTTCTTACCGTTAACCGGGTTGATTCCCTCAAGTCCCTGGATTCTCACACCTGTTTTATCTTTTACAAGCTGAGTTCTCTCGAACTCTGTTTTCTTTGCACACTCATTACGATATGCAATGATCTCATCCATGTTTGTGATTTTATCTGCATATTTGTCAATGATCGGATGTTCCGGTGCGATTACCATGAATGTTACACCAAACAGAGTATCCGGTCTGGTTGTATAGATTTCAAGTTTCTCATCGATTCCGTCAACATCGAAGTTAACGAAAGCACCTTTTGATTTGCCGATCCAGTGGATCTGCTGCTGTTTTACATTATCCGGATAATCTACATCTTTCAGACCTTCCAGAAGCTTATCTGCATACTGGGTGATCCTTAAATACCATACATCTTTGGATTTCTGAACAACATCGCTGTGGCAGATATCACATTTACCGCCCTGGCTGTCTTCATTGGAAAGGACTACTTTACAGTGCGGACAGTAGTTAACCAGTGTTCTGTCTCTGAATACAAGACCTTTTTCAAACATTTTCAGGAAAATCCACTGTGTCCATTTGTAGTAGTCTTCATCTGTTGTATCGATCACACGGTTCCAGTCAAAGGAAAATCCAACTTTCTTTAACTGGTTTGAGAATCTCTTGATGTTCTCATCTGTGATGATACGTGGATGTGTTCCGGTCTTTACCGCGTAGTTCTCTGTCGGGAGACCAAATGCATCAAATCCGATCGGGAAAAGTACATTATAGCCTTCCATACGACGTTTTCTGGAAATAACCTCCAGACTGGAATATGCTTTGATATGTCCTACGTGCATACCGGCACCGCTTGGATATGGGAACTCTACCAGACCATAGAATTTAGGTTTGTCACTGTTATCTTTGGCTTCGAAGACTTTGGCTTCTTCCCATTTTGCCTGCCACTTAGGCTCAATCTTTTTAAACAAGTATTTCATCTCTATACTTCCTCCAACATTTTGCTATATCTAAAAATTCATTTTAATTCAATGGCGCCGGTTTGTCAATGTAACGTTTCGCAGTATTGGCTGTTTTTGCGATAAAAATGGGACCTATTTTATAGTTACTACCAGTGAACAGTAAAAACAGGACATCTCACATTTCTGTCAAATGTCCTGTCTTCTTTATTTCTTATATACTTACATCTAATTCATAGCGCTGATATATTTATCTGCTGCCTCTCTGTCGGTAACCGCCAGCCTCTTATTATTCTTCAGCTTTATCCACTTTGCTTGCTCTTGCTTCAATCTCTTTTGCTTGGATATCGTTCGGAGCCTGCTCGTAGCGTGCGAATTCATAGGAGAATTCTCCGCTTCCGCCTGTCATAGAACGAAGATCTGTGGAATATCCATAAATCTCAAGCTGTGGAACATCTGCCTCAATAATGGTATTGCCCTGATGATCAGGAGTCATACCAAGAACACGGCCACGACGTTTGTTCAGGTCGCCCATAACATCACCGGTAAATTTATCCGGAACAGTTACTTTCATAGATACAATTGGCTCTAAGAGTACAGGTGATGCATCCATAAAGCCTTTCTTAAATGCAAGAATCGTTGCCATCTTGAATGCCATTTCTGAGGAGTCTACCGGATGATAAGATCCATCATATAAGGTAGCTTTCACACCAACTACAGGATATGCAGCCAGAGGTCCTTTTAATACGCATTCCTGAAGACCTTTCTCAACTGCCGGGAAGTAGTTCTTCGGAACTGCACCACCAACTACAACCTGTTCAAATTCATAAGGTGTCTCCAGATCGCCTGATGGCTCGAAACGCATCTTAACATGTCCATACTGTCCATGTCCACCGGACTGTTTCTTATGTTTACCCTCTACATCTGCATTCTTACGGATCGTCTCGCGGAACGGAACCTTCGGTTTGCTCAGCTCAACATCTACTTTGTAGCGTTCTTTTAATTTATTCATAACGATATCGAGATGCTGATCACCGATACCATAGATAAGGCTCTGACGGTTTGCACTGTCATTTACTACACGAAGTGTCTTGTCTTCACTCATCATCTTCGCAAGTGCCTGGGAAATCTTATCCTCATCACCCTTCTTCACTGCTTTAAATCTCTTGCAGGTATATGGTGTGGAAAGGAGTGCCTTCGGATAAAGAATCGGATTTGCTTTTGTCGCAAGGCTGTCACCAGTCTGTACGCTGTTTAATTTGGCAATTGCACCAATATCACCGGCATGAAGTTCCGGAACCTCGATCGGTTTGGATCCTTCAAGTACATATAATTTATTCAGACGTTCTTCTTCGCCTTTCTCTACGTTTAATAAAGTGTCATCGGATTTGATAACACCGGAGCATACTTTAATAAGAGAATATTTGCCAAGGAACGGGTCTGCAATTGTTTTCCACACATATGCGGATTTCACTTTCGTGAAGTCGTAGTTTGCTTCAAAGATCTCATTTGTCTTCTGAGCGATTCCATTGCAGGAGCGTTTGTCCGGGCTTGGGAAATATCCGCAGATATCATCCAGTAAGTTGGATACACCGCGAAGATTAATCGGTGAGCCCATGCATACAGGTACGATAGATGCTTCCTGTACGTTCATTGCAAGTGCTGCGGAAACCTCTGTTACTGAGAATGTATCACCTTCAAAATAACGGTCCATGAATTCCTCGCTGGTCTCTGCAACAGATTCCATAAGGATATCGTGATATTTCTCCAGATATTCATCCAGGTATTCAGGAATCGGGCATTCCTCTTTCTTACCTTTATCTATGTACTTACGTCCTGCCTGTTTTACAACATTTACATATCCTACAAATTTGCCGTCTTCACGAATCGGGAAGTGAAGCGGTGCGATCTTCTTGCCGTAGAGTTCAGTGAGCTGTTCTACTACTTTACGGTAGCTGACATCATCTACGTCCATATCTGTGACAAAGATCATTCTCGGAAGTTTATATTTCTCACATAAGTTCCATGCCTTCTGTGTTCCAACCTGAACGCCTGCTTTACCGGAAACTACAATGATCGCTGCATCTGCTGCGCTTACTGCTTCTTCTACTTCGCCTACGAAATCGAAATATCCGGGAGTATCCAGCACATTGATCTTTACCTTATCCCACGGTACCGGGATCAATGTGGTAGAAATGGAAAAATGTCTCTTAATCTCTTCTTTGTCATAATCGCTGACAGTATTTCCGTCTTCTACTCTTCCGAGACGGTTAGTCATTCCTGCTAAGTAAGCCATTGCTTCTGCCAGTGTAGTTTTGCCAGCGCCCCCATGACCTAAAAGGACTACATTTCTAATTCGGTCAGTTCTAAATACATCCATGTTGCGTACCTCCCTGTTTGTCTGTTATGTTATTGCCGCCTGCAACGTCCGCAGCAACGATATGGCTATATATTACTAAATTTTTTTATATTTTTCAAGTATTTTATGAAATTTTAACATCTTTTTTTGTGAACTTCTTGTAAATTGATGAGCATTTTATATATTTTCAGTAATTTTCACGGATTTCGACTGTGAACTTTATCTTAAGTGTACAGCTACTGACTATAGCAATCCTCGTAACCAGCGTGTGATAGACAGAGAAGATACCTTCATATGATACGGCATTCGCTTTGCTGCTTTAAATTATTTATGTATAAAAGTGCCGTATGAATTGACTTTTCAAATCATATCCTTTAAAATAGTAAATTATGAAATCATGTAACTGTTCCGTATTTTCACAGTTACGAATAATGTTACCTGAAAGGATGCAAAAACCACTATGAAAACTATCGGTTTTATCGGTCTCGGACTGATTGGCGGATCAATTGCCAAGGCCATCCGAAAATACCATGAAGACTACCGACTTCTTGCTTATGATCAGGATCGGGAAACACTTGCTGTAGCAGTAAGCAGCAATATGATCGATGCTGTATGCGAAGAACATGATGAACGTTTCAGGAGCTGCGATTATATTTTCCTGTGTGCTCCTGTAGAATTTAATGTAAAATATCTTGAATATTTTAAAGACAATATCGGTCCTGACACGATCCTCACAGATGTCGGAAGTGTCAAGGGCATTATCCATAAAGAAGTAGAACGTCTTGGAATGGAATCCCGTTTTATCGGAGGTCATCCAATGGCCGGTTCTGAGAAGACCGGATTCGAAGCTTCCAGTGACCGTCTGATTGAGAATGCTTACTATATTATTACTCCGGGCGGTGAAGTTGCACTGGAACGCCTGACAGATTTCACAGAGATGATTTCTTCCCTTGGTGCGATCCCGATGGTCCTTACAAGTGAAGAACACGATTTCATCACTGCCGGAGTCAGCCATCTGCCTCATATTATTGCTTCTGCACTGGTAAATCTTGTCAATATGCTGGACAGCGATCAGGAATATATGAAAACGATTGCAGCCGGAGGTTTCCGTGATATCACACGTATTGCTTCTTCTTCTCCAATTATGTGGGAGCAGATCTGTGTGGAAAATAATCAGAATATCTCCAATGTTCTGGATGACTACATCCGCCTGCTGGTTCAGATCAAATGTTTTGTGGATAACAAGGACTCCAGGAGTCTGTATCAGATGTTTGCAAGTTCCAGGGATTACCGTGATTCTATTGATGTGGTAGACAATGGTCTGCTGAAAAAAGCTTATGTCCTGTATCTTGATATTGCGGATGAGGCCGGCGGTATTGCTACGATTGCCACTATCCTTGCGATGGAGAAGATCAGCATTAAAAATATCGGTATCATTCACAACCGTGAATTCGAGGAAGGTGTCCTCAAAATTGAATTCTACGACGGAATCTCTATGGAAAAGGGTGCCGCACTCCTTAAAAAAAGAAATTATATTGTCTACGAACGCTAGAGCGTATCTGAAAAATCATTCCCGCAATCTGCACGCCCCACTTTGCAGGATATTTCACCCGAATTCAGTTGCCGTAGCCCGCTACGGCGCCCTCATCCGGGCAAAATATCCCACAAATTGTGACGCACATCTTGCAGAAAGCCTTTTTCAGACACGCTCTAAACAGATCACCCTTTGACATTCATTTCAAAAATATTTTGTCAAAAGCAGATTGCTATAAATAGCTGCAGGGAAATACAGAAATATTATAAAAACAGGCAGGAATCAAACATGGAAATAAAAAAACAGACAAACCTCAGAGGAGAACTCACTGTACCCGGAGATAAATCCATTTCCCATCGTGCAGTCATGTTCGGTTCTCTTGCACAGGGTACTACAAAGATCACACATTTTCTTGAGGGAGCTGACTGTCTCTCTACTATCTCCTGTTTCCGGAAAATGGGAATCGATATTGAAAGAAATGCTTCCGAAATCCTCGTTCATGGAAAGGGACTTCACGGACTCAGTGCTCCGTCTGAAACTCTGGATGTGGGAAACAGCGGGACTACCACAAGACTGATTTCCGGAATTCTGGCAGGACAGTCTTTTACCAGCGAATTAAACGGCGACGCTTCCATTCAGTCCCGTCCAATGAAAAGGATTATGACTCCTCTTCTGTCTATGGGCGCTGATATCGTAAGTCTTAGAGGCAATGGATGCGCACCTTTGCGTATTACAGGAAAGCCTTTACATGCCGCTCATTATCAGTCACCGGTTGCTTCCGCACAGGTAAAATCCTGCGTGCTTCTGGCTGGTATGTATGCAGATGGGATCACCAGCGTTACTGAGCCGGTACTTTCCAGAAATCATACGGAGATCATGCTGAATTATTTCGGCGCAAATGTGACTTCCCAGGGAACAACTGCTTCTATTGAACCGGAGCCTGTGCTGAACGGACGCGAGATTAAAGTTCCCGGAGATATTTCTTCTGCTGCTTACTTTATCGCAGCAGGGCTTCTTACTCCCGGAAGTGAGATTCTTCTTAAAAATGTAGGCATTAATCCAACCAGAGACGGAATGCTTCGTGTATGCAAGGCTATGGGGGCTGATATTACTCTGCTGAATGCAAGTACAGAGGGTGAGCCTACCGCTGACCTGCTGATCCGCACAAGCAGTCTTCACGGAACCACTGTTGAGGGTGAGATCATCCCCACACTGATCGATGAAATCCCGATGATCGCTGTAATGGCAGCTTTTGCAGAGGGGACTACTGTTATCAGGGACGCACAGGAGCTGAAGGTAAAAGAATCCGACCGTATCGCAGTGGTAACAGAAGGACTGAAACGCATGGGAGCTGATATTCAGCCGACTGATGACGGAATGATCATCCATGGAGGAAAGCCACTTCATGGTGCCGAGATCAATTCTTATCTTGATCACCGTATTGCCATGTCCTTTGCTGTTGCAGGTACAATTTGTGACGGTACACTTACTATCAAAGATGGGGACTGCGTTAAAATTTCCTATCCGGAATTCTATGAAGATCTGTACTCTCTCGGAAAATAGCAACTGTCATTTATAATTATGCTGCTGTCAACATATCATTTTTTTATGTTTGTTGACAGCAGCATAATTTTTACTGTTCACCGGTAATATCCCGCAAAATGTTTTTTTATCCTGCATATCTTTTGTCTTTCTGTACATACTTTTCATAATAAAGCATAATTTGCAATTCCTGTTTAAGGTATCTTCATACTCTCTCAGATTGTATTTTTATAGATACTTGATAAATTTTATCCAAAATAGTCTTTTCTTTTTCCGATAAATCGGTTATAATATGAATCGTCAGAAGATTGTTATTATTTTAACATTATTCGATTTGTTTTACTATAGCAGGATTTCACACTCTGATGGTCTGGATTAAGATGCATTATTTATGAGGATTGCTATAAACACTGATATTATAATTTTCACGGTGAGTATACCATACAGGTATACAGCCAGAGAGGAGCTAACATTTATGAAAATCTTATTTTACGGCACAAAAAACTACGATGAAGAATTTTTCGAGAAGCTTCTTCCTTCCTATCCGGGAATTACAATTAAATTTACTGAAGCAAATATTCACGAAGAAACTGCTTCCCTTGCAAAAGGATATGAGGCAATCTGCGCTTTTGTAAACGCTGATCTGAGCACTCCTGTTATCGAAGAGCTGAATGCTCAGGGTGTAAAACTGATCCTTATGCGCTGCGCAGGATATAACAATGTAGATCTGGAAACTGCTCACAAATTCGGAATGAAGGTTCTGCGTGTTCCGGGATATTCTCCGGAAGCTGTGGCTGAGCATGCAATGGCACTTGCGCTGACAGCAAACCGCCACACACATAAAGCATACATCAAATGCCGCGAAAACAACTTCTCTTTAAGTGGTCTGATGGGACTTAATTTCTATCAGAAAACTGCCGGAATCATTGGTACCGGAAAAATTGGCCAGGCAATGGCAAAAATCTGCAAAGGTTTTGGTATGAGAGTTATCGCTTACGATCTTTTCCCGAATAAGAGCCTGGATTATCTGGAATATGTATCTCTGGATGAGCTTCTGGCAACCAGTGATCTCATCAGTCTTCACTGCCCGCTTACAGAAGAAACCAAACACATCATCAATGAAGAAACTATCGCCAAAATGAAAGATGGTGTAATTCTTGTAAACACTTCCCGCGGCGGCCTGATCAAGACAGAGGACCTGATCTCCGGAATCCGTGATCATAAGTTCTTTGCAGTAGGACTGGATGTTTATGAAGAAGAAACTGATTTCGTATTCGAGGATATGTCCGAGCGTATTCTGCAGAGCTCCATTACCCAGCGCCTGCTCTCCTTCCCGAATGTAGTGATGACTTCTCATCAGGGATTCTTTACAAAAGAAGCACTGACTAACATTGCCGAGACTACTCTCGAAAATGCGAAAGCATTTATGGATGGGAACGAACTGAAGAACGAGGTTTTTTCCTGATAATTACAGAAATATGATCAGGGGGCTGTCGCAATAATAATTCCAGCGACAGCCCCCTTGTGATTATTTTTCAGTTTTCGTTTTAGTTTCTGATTTCGTTGTATCTGCAGAATCTGATGTTTCAGTTTTATCCGCAGATTTTTTTGCAGCAGAATCTGAAGTTTCTGCTTTATCTGTATTTTCCGTTTTATCTGTAGTTTCTGTTGCATCTGTAGTATCTGTAATGTCAGCGGTTTCTTCCTCAGGCTCATCAATCTGTTTCATATCCTCGTCAGAAGTATCTGCATCCATTTCATTCAGCTCTTCTTCTGTCAGCGGTTCAAGATCATCCTGATAAATTTCCTTATTTGTAATATCATCTTCTGACTTCTTCCCACATCCGGCAAGACCGATGGATGCCAGAAGCATTCCTGTAATCATAAAGTATTTTATTTTTTTCATTTTAATCATCCTTTCGTCTGTTCCACATAACACAAATGGTGTTTCATTTTCAGATAATATTTATTCTGCTGTTCTCAATCTGCCTGCCAGATCTTTTATTTCCTGTATGATATCTTCTCTGTCTCTGACCGGCACTTTGTCTGTACGGTTCACATATACAGTCCCCAGACTGTCACAGCTCATCTGACGAAGCAGCATCTCTGCCGTACTTTCCGCTTTCTCTCTGGGTCCGATACTTCCTGCTGTCAACAGAACTGCTCCTGTTTTCTTCTTAGGAACAGGTTCTTCTTTACGGATATATCTTGCACTGAAATAGGTCTGCAGTCTGCTCATCACAGCAAGAAGCATTCCCGTAACCTCCTCAAAATATACAGGAGATGCCATAATAATATGGTCACATTCTTCAATGTACGAAAGAACCTCCTGCCATTCATCTTTGACTGCGCATCCTGCATGGTCAAAACACCATCTGCAGTCTATACACGGGCGGATATCTGCCCTGTAGGCATTAACCACCTTAAAACCCCCTCCAAGATTTTCCTGCAGAGTCCGGATCATATATGCAGTTTCACCGTTCTTTCGCGGTGAACCGTTGAATATCAATGTTTTCATCTTTATTTTTCCTCATATTCTTTCCTGAGAAGTGCTATCTCACGTACCCATCTCTCATTATCTTTGAATGCTTTCAGAGCAGGTTTCATACGCTTTAGAGCGTGTCTGAAAAAGGCTTTCTGCAAGATGTGCGTCACAATTTGTGGGATATTTTGCCCGGATGAGGGCGCCGTAGCGGGCTACGGCAACTGAATTCGGGTGAAATATCCCGCAAAGTGGGGCGTGCAGATTGCGGGAATGATTTTTCAGACACGCTCTAGGATAACACATCTCATTCTTTGTCTGTAATATTTATGTAACCTTTTGTCATGGTATTATAACAAAAATACGGTTTTATGAAAAGACTTATTTCTTGACGATTCTGTGAATTCTCTATATACTTTGAATATATCCTATAGCAATTACGATTTATTTTTTGTTAATTCTGATCATCTGTTCAGATATTTTAACTGCCCGGTCTCTTTAATATTTTTTTAAATACTATATCTCTAATCTATTATAAACGAAAGCGAGAACTATACATATGAGCCTACAATCCAACAAGCGAAACCAGACGAAATCTTCTTCTGCACGCAGGAAAGACATCTACAAAAAATCAAAATACTATCAGGAAAAAAGGCAAAAATTGCTGATTGCAACAGGTATCGGTATCTTTGTTCTGGTTTTTATACTTATTCTGGCAGGTATCCGCGGATGCAGCAACTATATGAGTTCCAGACAGGCAGCAGCCAAAAAAACTGTTTCCATGAACGCTTCTAAGGACAACAGCCAGAAAGCATCCTCAGATTCTCAGAACACGAATTCCTCCAATGCTACAGTATCTTCTCCTGTTTCTCTGACACTCAGTGTTGTCGGTGACTGCACTCTTGGCACAGATGAAACTTTTGATTATGATACCAGCTTAAATGCTTATTATGAAAATTACGGTGCAGATTATTTCCTGCAGAATGTAAAAGATATTTTCTCCACAGATGATCTGACTATTGCAAATTTTGAGGGAACACTCACCGATTCTGATGAACGGGAGGATAAAACATTTGCATTTAAAGCACCCGCATCCTATGCCTCTATTCTGACAGGCGGATCTGTAGAAGCCGTAAATACCGCTAACAATCACAGTCATGATTATGGTGAGCAGAGTTTCAATGATACTCTGGCAGCATTGGACGACGCAGGGATTGTGCATTTCGGATATGATGAAACTGCTGTTATGGATGTAAAGGGAATCAAAGTAGGATTAGTCGGTATCTATGAACTGTATGACCATCTTGAGCGCGAGCAGCAGTTAAAAGACAATATTGCAAAAGTAAAGGCAGACGGGGCACAGCTGATCGTAGTGATCTTCCACTGGGGTAATGAAACGGAAACCGTTCCGGACAGCAACCAGACAACACTTGGACGCATCGCGATCGATGAAGGCGCTGATCTTGTATGCGGACATCATCCGCATGTACTTCAGGGTATTGAAACTTATAAAGGCAGGAATATTGTATACAGCCTCGGAAACTTCTGCTTCGGCGGCAACAGTTCTCCAAGTGATATGGATACCATGATCTACCAGCAGACCTTTACTATTGATGCCGATGGGGTAAAAAAAGACAACGTGACCAATATCATTCCCTGCTCCATTTCTTCTGCTGCCTATGATGGATATAATAATTATCAGCCAACTCCGGCAGAAGGTGATGAGGCAACAAGAATCCTTGGAAAAATCAATGAGCGGAGTTCCTGGATTTCTACTGCAGAAGGCAGCACTTTTACTGCAAAATATAACAGTAATAACGACTCCCAGAGCAGTTCTGCAGATACAGCTGCTTCAGATAGCGATATCGTTGATATGAACAGTTCAGCTTCAGATGACACAGACGCAGAGACATACGACGAATCCTATGATACCGATAATTCGGACGCCGAATAAATGGAGCCTTCATTCATCCAAAATCACATCAATACTTCAAAAGAGCTGAAAAATCCAGTTAAGGACTTCTCAGCTCTTTTTTATATTTTTACTATGCTTTTATCAGGCAGATAAAAGCATCCTCTTCGCTACTTGCTCATAACCAGATAATTGATTGATATAATTATTTGGGTGACATTATATGATAATCATAGCATCTCCAAAAGAGAAAAATCTGTACTTTTCCTGCACTGCAGTCTCATAGGCATGCATGATATTCTCCTTGCCTGCCAGCGCAGACACCAACATCACAAGTGTGGATTCCGGCAGGTGGAAGTTTGTAATCAGGGCATCGATCATTTTGAAATGATAGCCCGGATAGATAAAGATCTCTGTCCATCCGCTTCCGGATTTCAGAATTCCATCTTCTCCTGTTGCAGATTCCAGTGTTCTACAGCTTGTGGTTCCTACTGCTATTACACGTTTACCTGCCTTCTTTGTGTCATTGATCAGCTTTGCCTGATCCTCCTCTACTATGTAGAATTCGGAATGCATATGGTGGCTTTCCACGTCATCTACTTTGACAGGGCGGAAAGTTCCGAGACCTACATGAAGAGTCACATGAGCGATATTGACACCTTTTTCCTTTACTTTTTCAAGAAGCTCTTTAGTAAAGTGCAATCCTGCTGTCGGTGCTGCTGCGGAGCCTTCGTTCTTTGCATAAACTGTCTGATAACGGTTCTTATCTTTCAGTTTATGTGTAATATAAGGCGGCAGAGGCATTTCGCCAAGCTGATCCAGGATTTCTTCAAAGATTCCTTCATAATGGAACTGGATCAGACGGTTTCCCTCGTCCACCACATCAATGATCTCACCTTTTAAAATACCATTTCCAAATGTGATCTTAGCACCCGGGCGCGCCTTCTTTCCGGGTTTTACCAGACACTCCCAGATATCATTCTCTCTTCGCTTCAGAAGCAGGATCTCGATCAGTGCTCCTGTCTCTTCTTTATGTCCGTATAACCGGGCAGGGATTACCTTTGTATCGTTGATGACCAGGCAGTCTCCCTCTTCCATATAATCCAGAACATCTGTGAAATGGCGATGCTCAATGCTGCCATCTTTTAAAGACAGATGCATCAGTCTGGATGAACTTCTGTCCTCCAGAGGATCCTGAGCGATCAGTTCCTGAGGAAGGTCATAATAAAAATCTGATGTTTTCATTTTATCTGCTCCTCTTCTTCCTTCCACTGTTTCCTTAACTGGCGCACATAGTTCCATTCTTTGTTTGTCAGATCAGCTTTCTTAAGAAGATCCGGGCGTCTTTTTGCCGTGCGGTAAATTGACTGCTCTCTGCGCCACTTTTCTATGTTTGCATGATGACCGGACATAAGAACCTCCGGTACTTTTTTGCCATGCCACTCTTCCGGACGGCTGTACTGCGGATACTCCAGAAGGTTTCCTGCAAAGGATTCTGTCTCACCGGACTCCTGATTGTTCAGTACACCCGGAACCATTCTTGAAATGGAATCCATCATGACCATTGCAGGAAGTTCGCCGCCTGTAAGCACGTAATCTCCGATAGATACGTAATCTGTGACGATTTCCTCCAGAACACGCTCATCAATTCCCTCATAGTGTCCACAAAGGAATACCAGATCCTCTTCCTGCGCCATTTCTCTGGCCATAGCCTGGTTAAATACCTGCCCCTGAGGAGTCAGATATACAACTCTTGGCTTTTTTGCCGTACGGTTTGCAATCGCCTCATAAGCAAGGTAAACCGGTTCTGCCTGCATCAGCATTCCGGCACCGCCGCCATAGGTATAATCATCCACTTTCTGGTGCTTATTGAATGCATAATCACGAATGTTCACTGCCTCCAGTGTGAGGAGACCTTTTGTGATCGCACGTCCGGTAATGCTGGTATTCATGCCATTTTCAATCATCTCCGGAAACAGGGTTAAAACATGAAAATTCATTTATATTAATCCTTTCATCAGATGAATGGTCATTACATTCTTCTCCACATCCACATCAAGGATACATTCCCTGATAGCAGGGAGCAGAATTTCTTCGCCTTTGGCATCCTCTACTACATAGACATCATTAGCGCCTGTTTCCATTACATCTTTCAGAGTTCCAAATTTGCTTCCGTCTTCGAGAACTACATCCATACCGATCAGGTCTGCAATGTAATATTCATCTTCTTCCAGCTCCTGTGCTTCTTCTCTCGGGATCCAGAGTTCTCTTTTTTTATACATCTCTATATCATTAATATTATCAATTCCCCTGAATTTCAGGATTACAAGGTTCTTGAAATACTTAACATTCTCTATTTCAAGCTTTCTTTTCTCTCTGCCTGTGTCAAGCAGAACATATTCCAGATCCAGAAATCTGTCTGCATCTGTGGTAGGATATACTTTTACTTCCCCGCGTATTCCGTGTGTCGTAGTGATCACACCAACTTTTAATAAATCTTCCATCTGCTGACTCCTATAATTTTCATATCATACGTCATTTGCATTCTGCTTTTATGCCTGCTCACAGCGAATGCTGATCCATATTCCAAATCCGCTTAAACCCAAATCAGGAGCCATGGGATGTTCCACAGCTCCTGACCCTTATTTTCATTGCAGAATATCTACAATCACTTTTTTGCTGCTTTTTGAAGAAGCTGCTTTTACCACAGTTCGGATCGCTTTCGCAATTCTTCCCTGCCGTCCGATAACCTTGCCCATGTCAGCAGGTCCGACTTTCAGTTCAACGATGATCGCGTCTTCCTTTTCTGTCTCAGTAACAACTACTTCATCCGGATTTTCAACAAGAGATTTTGCAATTACTTCCACTAATTCTTTCATTACATACCTCCCTGACCCGTCCCCTACGGACGCTGCAGAAATACCTTATCCTGGTATATCTGAATTATTTTTCAATTCCGGCATCTTTGAGGATTTTTGCTACAACATCTGTAGGCTGAGCTCCTGCTGCAAGCCATTTTTTAGCTGCTTCTTCATCAACTGTTACAGCGCTTGGCTCAAGGTTTGGATCGTATGTTCCGATTTCTTCGATACATCTTCCATCACGTTTGCAACGAGAATCTGCAACTACGATTCTATAAAAAGGTGCTTTCTTCTGTCCCATTCTTCTTAATCTGATTTTAACTGCCATTGTTTCTTTTCCTCCATTAAATAAAATATATTGTTTTCTTATGTTATATTACTGTTCAGCTATGAAACAGTAACTTTTATGTCAAAGCGTTATCCGCTTCGCTAACTTCTCAATTACAGTCCGAACGGAAGTTTAAATCCACCACTGCGCTTACCGGCTTTTCCGCCCATAAGACCAGGCATCTGTTTCATCATCTTCTTGCTCTGCTCAAACTGTTTCACCAGACGGTTTACTTCAGAGACATCTACTCCTGCACCTCTGGCAATACGGTTCTTTCTGGAAATGTTCAGTATTGACGGATTACTTCTCTCCTGAGGTGTCATGGAAAGGATAATTGACTTGGTTCTGTCCATGGCTTTCTCATCGATCATTCCCTCAATATCCTTCATCTTACCGCCCATACCTGGAAGCATATTCAGGATACTGCCGATACCGCCCATCTTGTTCATCTGTTCCATACTGGTAAGGTAATCGTTGAAGTCAAAGTCCATTTTCTTTAACTTCTTCTGCATGTCCTGCGCCTGTTCTTTATCGATGGAAGCTTCTGCTTTCTCGATCAGGCTCATGACATCACCCATACCAAGGATTCTGGAAGCCATACGTTCCGGATAGAACTGTTCCAGATCAGAAAGTTTCTCGCCCATACCTACATACAGAATAGGCTTACCGGTTACTGCCTTGATAGAAAGGGCTGCACCGCCTCGGGTATCACCATCCATCTTGGTAAGAATGACACCGTCGATTCCTACTTTATCAGCAAATGTGCTTGCCACATTTACCGCATCCTGTCCGGTCATCGCATCTACAATGAGGATGGTTGCATCTACCTGAATGTTCGCCTTGATATCTGCAAGTTCCTGCATCATATCTTCATCAACATGAAGACGACCGGCTGTATCGATAAGTACGACATTCTGCTGATTTGCCTTCGCATGCTCTATGGCTGCTTTCGCAATATCCACAGGCTTCTGCTTATCTCCCATGGAAAATACTTCCACGCCCTGTTTCTCGCCGTTGACCTGCAGCTGTGTGATAGCCGCCGGACGGTAAACATCGCAGGCTACTAAAAGAGGTTTCTTACCTTTGGATTTCAGCTTGCCTGCAAGCTTCGCAACTGTGGTGGTCTTACCTGCACCCTGCAGACCTGCCATCATGAACACTGTGATCTCATTTCCCGGGCGAAGAGGCAGATCTGTTGTCTCACTTCCCATTAATTTCACAAGTTCATCATTAACAATCTTGATCACCATCTGACCCGGATTCAGACCGCTCATAACGTCCTGTCCGATTGCCTGCTCCTGTACAGATTTAGTAAACTGCTTCACAACCTTAAAGTTTACGTCTGCCTCTAACAGAGCCATCTTTACTTCCTTAAGGGCAAGCTTAACGTCCTCCTCTGTCAGGCGGCCCTTGCTTCGCAACTTCTTAAATACATTCTGCAGTTTATCTGTCAAGCTTTCAAATGCCATATGTTATAACTCCTCTAAAATCTCATTGGAAATATTTACAATTTCATCGGAATGATATTCCCGGGCAAGTACACGAATCTGCTTTACCTGTGCCCGTATATTCAGGAATTTCTCTACAAGATGAAGCTTCTGTTCATACTCTTCAAGGGTCTTGTTGCATCTCTTGATCATATCATGCACACCCTGTCTGCTGATGCCCAGATCCTCTGCGACTTCACTCAGCGAGTAATCCTCCAGCACCACGCTCTCATAAACCTGCTGCTGTCTCTCTGTCAGAAGTTCTCCATAAAAATCATATAAATAACCTTGCTCTACAAACTTCTCCATCTGTAATCACCTTGACTATATTAACCTATTTCCAATGTGCTGTCAAGCATTTTCTCTTGACAACACAAATTTATTTTTTCCGATACACTTCTTAAAAATCTCATCAAAAAGCCCCGGCATCCATATACTGAACACCAGGGCTCCCATCTCATTTATTTACATGGCAGATGCTACTCTGAGACAATCACAGACTTGGACGGATCACCTTTGGTCTGCATCCTGCATCTTCGAGAGCTTTAACAATCTCATTCTTATGATCTGTGCCAAAAGCCTCCAATGTGATCTTAAGTTCCACTGCCGCATTTCTGTTCGTGCTTACAAACTGGTTATGATCCAGCTTGATAACATTGCCCTGCGCCCTGGCGATCACGCTTGCCACACGTACCAGTTCACCCGGCTTATCCGGAATGAGCACAGATACTGTGAAGATTCTGTCTCTCTGGATCAGACCATGCTGAACAACAGAAGACATGGTAATAACATCCATGTTTCCACCGCTTAAGATAGAAACAATCTTCTTTCCCTTCACATCCAGATGACGAAGCGCTGCTACTGTCAGAAGACCGGAATTCTCTACGATCATCTTATGGTTCTCAACCATGTCAAGGAAAGCAACAATCAGTTCATCATCCTCGATAGTGATGATATCGTCCAGATTCTTCTGGATATACGGGAAGATTTTCTTTCCGGGTGTCTGTACGGCAGTACCGTCAGCAATCGTATTTACGTGCGGAAGAGTCACAACCTCACCCTTCTTCAGAGAAGCTTTCATGCAGGCAGCCCCTGCCGGTTCCACACCGATGACTTTGATATGTGGATTTAACAGCTTCGCAAGTGTGGAAACACCTGTTGCAAGTCCGCCTCCACCGATCGGAACCAGAATATAATCAACAAGTGGAAGCTCCTGAACGATCTCCATTGCAATGGTACCCTGTCCTGTGGCAACTGCCGGATCATCGAAAGGATGGATAAAGGTATATCCCTCTTTCTCAGCAAGTTCCAATGCATGTGCACATGCCTCATCATATACATCACCATGCAGGATAACCTCTGCACCGTAACTCTTTGTTCTCTCAACCTTGATCAGCGGAGTTGTGGTGGGCATAACGATCACTGCCTTCACACCATATTTATGCGCAGCATAGGCAACACCCTGTGCATGATTTCCGGCGGATGCTGTGATCAGACCTTTATTTCTCTCTTCATCGGAAAGAGTGCTGATCTTATAATAGGCACCACGAACCTTATATGCACCTGTACGCTGCATATTCTCCGGTTTTAAATAAACCTTATTTCCTGTAAGTTCACTGAAATAGCTGCTCTTGATCAGCTTTGTTTCCTGTGTGACCTGTTTTACGATCTCTGATGCCTGTTCAAAACTCTCTAAAGTAAGCATTGTTTTTTCCTCCATTTTGTCCTAAATGTACTCCCGGAATCTTTTTGTACTTAATTTGACTCCGAAAGTACATCCTAATCTTAAGCGTCCGGGTTTTCTTTATGGTCTACATCAAACAACGCATTTACAAATGCATCTGCATCGAATTTCTGAAGATCGTCAATACTTTCTCCTACGCCAATGTACTTCACCGGAATATCCAGTTCAGACTGGATGGCAACTGCAATACCTCCCTTGGCAGTTCCGTCCAGCTTGGTAAGGATAATACCGCTGACATTTGCGACCTCCGCAAATTGTCTCGCCTGTGCAAGGGCATTCTGTCCGGTGGTACCATCCAGCACTACCAATGTCTCCAGATATGCATCCGGATACTCCCTCTCCAGGATCCTGTAAATCTTGCGGAGTTCTTCCATAAGGTTCTTTTTATTATGAAGACGTCCTGCTGTATCGCAGAGAAGTACGTCTGCATTTCTTGCTTTGGCTGCAGCCACCGCATCATAGATAACAGATGCAGGATCTGCTCCCGCCTGTCCGCCGATGATCTCCACACCTGCACGGTTCGCCCACTCAGTAAGCTGCTCTCCTGCTGCTGCGCGGAAAGTATCGGCTGCTGCAAGGATAACCTTCTTGCCCTGGTCTTTTAATTTTCCTGCAAGCTTTCCTACTGAAGTGGTTTTTCCGACACCATTGACACCGATCACCAAGACTACGGATCTGCGGTTCTCAAATTCATACTCTGTGCTGTCCACACGCATCTGATCCTTGATCTCATTGATCAGAAGCTGTTTACATTCCATCGGTTCCTTAATATGACGTTCGGAAACCTCTTTCTTTAAATTCTCAATAATAGAAGTGGTCGCATTGATCCCGATATCACCCATGATCAGAATCTCTTCCAGCTCTTCATAAAAATCTTCATCAATACTGGAAAAACCACTGAAAATACTGTCAAATCCGGCTACGATGTTGTCTCTGGTCTTTGCCAGTCCACTGACTAATCGTTTAAAAAAACCTTTCTTTTCTTCTGCCATGTGAAACTCCTCCTGTTACTGGGTAAGCTGATTCTCCACCAGATCGACGGAAACCAGTGTGGATACCCCTTTTTCCTGCATGGTAATACCATAAAGCCGGTCTGCGGCGTTCATAGTTCCACGTCTATGGGTTATTATAATAAATTGTGTGTTTTTCGTCAACTTCTGTAAATATCCGGCAAATCGCCCAACATTGGAATCGTCCAGCGCTGCCTCGATCTCATCCAGCAGACAAAACGGTGACGGCTTCAGATTCTGGATTGCGAAAAGAAGTGCGATAGCTGTCAGAGCTTTTTCCCCGCCGGAAAGCTGCATCATATTCTGCAGTTTCTTTCCCGGCGGCTGGGAAATGATCTTAATTCCTGCCTCCAGGATATCTGCCTCTTCATCCAGCTCCAGAGTTCCTTTTCCGCCTCCGAACAATTCCTTAAATGCCTTGTCAAATTCCTTCTGGATCTCGCCGAATTTCTCAGAAAACTGTTTCCGCATTCCCTCATCCAGCTCCTGAATGATCTGTTCCAGAGTTTTCTCCGCTGTGACCAGATCCTCATACTGGCCGGACAGAAAGGTGTGTCTTTCCAGAAGTTCCTTATAATCCTCAATAGCATTTACATTTACAGGTCCCAGCTTTCTGATATCATCTTTAATCTGAGCTGCCTGTCGCTTCATCTGCGAAAGATCAGTAAGTTCCTCTTTTCTGTAGGAAACGGCATTATTGGGAGTGATCTCATACTCGGACCACATATAGGCAATCCGCTCTTCCCTGTTCTCCTCCAGCTTGTCCATCTGTCCCTGCAGACGGTAACATTCCTTATCCAGAAGTCCGATCTGACCGGACAGATAATCTCTTTTCTCAAAAAAATCTTTATGCTGAGAAGTTCTGCTCTCTTTCTCCTTCTGCAGATTTTTCAGCTGCATCTGTGCCTGTTCTTCATGAAGGACAGACTCTTCCGACTCTTTTTTCAGCTGGGTGATCATCTCCTGCTTCTTTTCCATCTCTTCACTGCTGTGAGCAAGAGACTGATAAATATCCTCTTTCTCAGTCATAAAAGCTGTGATTTCTGCTTTCAGACGGCTCAGGTTTTCCTGGTCAAATTTCTCTTTCTGTTCAAGAGCGGATGACTGAAGACGGATTTCTTCTAACTCCCGGGTGATTTTCTTCTCTTCTTCTTTCCATTCATCCAGTTCTGACTGCTTTGCCTCAATAAAACTCTCCAGTTCTTTCTCATCCTGCTTTGAATTCTCCAGTTCCCTGGCAATCCGGTCATGATCCTGCCGGATTTCCATGACCTGGCGTTTGATCTCTGCCTGATCTCTGTTGATCTGCGCATATCCGCTTCGGATCTCCTCAGCTTTCTTTTCCTGCTGTTTGATATTCATTCTGGCAGTATTCTGTTCTATATATTTCTGACGGAGTTTTTCCTGAAATCCTGCAATAGCATCACGAAGCCTGTTTCTCTGATTTTTATTTTCCTCAACAGCATTCTGCATTTCGGTCAGATTCTGCTTCAGCTGATTTACTTTTGTTTCCAGTTCCTCTATTTCACGCCGTCTTCCAAGCAGATTGCTGTTGTTTCTGAAGGCACCGCCGGTCATGGAACCTCCCGGGCTTAAGGATTCACCTTCTGTTGTGACCATTCTCAGACTGTGTCTGTATTTTTTTCCTATTGCAATAGCATGATCAATGTTATCAACTACCAGCACTCTTCCAAGAAGGAATTTCGTGATCTGCTGATACTGAGAAGCTACGGACACCAGTTCGCTGGCAATCCCCACAACGCCCGGCTCTTTCAGTGCTTCTTTCGGTGTAAACTCACCTCTGGGACTTATGCTGCTCATGGGAAGAAAGGTTGCACGTCCATAACGATTCTTTTTCAGAAATTCGATCATTGTTTTGGCGGTCTGCTCATTATCTGTAACAATATTCTGAATGCTCCCACCAAGAGCTGTCTCGATAGCAATCTCATAATCTTTGTTTACCTGGATCAAATCTGCGACAACACCCTGGATTCCCGGAACACGTTCTTTTTGTTCCATAACTCTCCGGATACTGTTTCCGTATCCATCATAACGTTCCGCAATATTTCTGAGAGAATCCAGCCGGGATGCCTCTCTGTGATAGGCTGTCTGTTCTGCTTCCAGCTTTGTGTTCTGTTCCTTCAGCTTTTCCTGAATTTTCATCACACTCAGATTCAGATGTTCACATTCCTCATTAGCCTTTTCAATCTGGGCTGTAATCTCATCATACTGTTTCCGGGCTGTAGTCAAGATGGTCTGCTGCTCTTCCTCTTCACTCTTCAGTCTGAGAATACGCTGGCTGATCTCTGCCTTACGGATTTCCGCCTGTTCCATCATTGCATCAAATCTCTGGGCTTTACCCTTGACATTGGCGCGGCTGTTCAGAATTTCAATAATCTCATTTTTGCCATTCTCCACTTCGAGAGTACAGGCTTCCATATTCTCCTGCGCTGTCCTTAATTTCTCTTCTTCCTCAGAAAGTTTCTTACGGACAGCCTTTAACTGTGCATAAATATCCGTTTTTTCTTCTTCAAGTTTTTTCTTTGAATCTGTTCTTACTGAAAGTTCAGCCTCAATAGTCTGGATACGACCCTTATAATGCTCTTCATTCTGTGCCCCTGCCAGTATCTGTTCATTTAATACATTGATCTGGCCTTCCAGCTGCTGTTTACGGATTGCCTGCTCCTGACCGGAAATGCGAAGTGCATCCATTTTGGAATTTAAATCTTCCAGCTCCTGTTCCAGACGTTCATATTCCACCTTGGTCCGGTCATAGGAACTCTGAGTATCCTTCAGCTGATTCTGCGCAATTATGTTCTTCTCTTCCAGTTCCTTGAGCTCTTTGGCCGCAGCAGCATACTCCATCAGGAACATATTCACATCCAGTTCCTTAAGAGTCTCTCTTTTGGAAAGATAAACTCTTGCTGTCTCTGACTGTTTCTCCAGTGGTTCCAGCTGTCTGGTAAGCTCCGAGAGGATATCTGTCACTCTGACCAGGTTCTGGCGTTCTTCCTCCAGTTTTTTGATAGTGGTATTCTTTCTTCTCTTAAATTTAACAATACCTGCTGCCTCATCAAAAAGCTCTCTTCTCTCTTCCGGTTTACCGCTTAGGATCCTGTCGATCTGTCCCTGTCCGATAATGGAATATCCTTCTTTACCGATACCTGTATCATAAAACATCTCATTGATATCTTTCAGTCTGCAGGCACTTCCGTTGATCTTATATTCACTCTCTCCTGAACGGTAAAGCCTTCTGGTAACCGTAACCTCGTTAAAATCAACCGGAAGCTTATGGTCTGAATTATCCAGTGTGATCGCCACCGATGCATAACCCAGGGGTTTTCTTGTCTCTGTACCGGAGAAAATGACATCCTGCATATTTCCTCCTCGCAGAGACCTGGCACTCTGTTCACCCAGCACCCATCTCACCGCATCACCGACATTACTCTTTCCACTTCCGTTCGGACCTACAATACCGGTGATCCCGTTATGAAATTCAAAATTGATCTTCTGGGCGAAAGACTTAAATCCCTGTACCTCTATATTCTTTAAATACATAATTCTCCTGTTTATTTTCTGAGTACACGAATCGCCTGGTATGCTGCGGCCTGTTCTGCTGCTTTCTTTGTATGACCGCTTCCCTGTCCCATCACTTTTCCGTTTACTCTTGCCTCCACAGTAAAGTTTTTGTTATGATCCGGGCCTTCTTCTTTTGTCAGAATATATTCCACCGGCTGTGTTCCGTTTTCCTGCACGATTTCCTGCAGGATGGTCTTGCTATCATAAAAGAGCTGTTTGTGTTCAATATCATTCAGGATAAAATTCAGCACAAACTCCTTTGCATTAGCAAAACCACCATCCAGATAGATAGCTCCCAGTAAAGCCTCTGTTGCATCAGAGACGATAGAATCCCTGTTTCTTCCGCCTGTCATATCCTCGCCCTTTCCAAGCAACAGAAACTGCGGCAGTCCGAATTCTCTTGCACAATAGGCAAGGCTTGGCTCACACACCAGGCTGGCTCTCTTCTTTGTCAGCTCTCCCTCCGGTATCTGGGTAAATCTTGCATACAGATAATCACTGCTGATCAGCTCCAGCACAGCATCTCCCAGAAACTCCAGTCTCTCATTGCTGCCCAGCTTCCCCAGCTTCTTCTCATTTGCATAGGAACTGTGAGTCAGTGCCTGTGTAAGATAATGTTTATTTTTAAAATGATATCCTATGATTTCTTCTAATTCTTCTGTCTTTCTATTCATTCCTCTAACCCTCTCCATATACGCAGGGCTGTCATCTGACAACCCTGCGACATCATTTTTTGCAACTGCTCAGTGCGCCTGTATTATGCTCCTGTCAAATTTCAGACTGCCGGACAGTTACCTTTTTATTTAATTGTCCGAATTGCTTCAACAGCATCACCGACTGTCTGAATCTGTTCGACAGATTCATTATCCAGCTCAATGTCATACTCCTCTTCAATCCCCATAATAATCTGAAAAATATCAAGAGAGTCTGCACCAAGATCATCTACAAATGTAGTGTCTTCTGTGATCGAATCTGCATCAATATTCAGAACCTCTGCTATGATAGCTTTTATTTTCTCCAGTTCCATCTTCAACCCTCCTTCCTGTTTCTGTTCCTGTCCTGCTCTATTCTGCTCCGGACTTCAGTACTTCCTGATCCTCCAGGATACGCTCTGCGATCTTCTCGTTGATCTTCTCCTGTTTAAACTGTACACACTGGAAAATACCATGTTTGATCTCAATGGCTTTGGCACTTCCATGCGTCTTTACCACAAGTCCTTTAAGCCCCAGAAGCGGTGCTCCGCCATATTCCGTTGCATCAAAGGATTTCAGAGTTTCTTTCAGTGCAGGCTTTACCAGAAGTGCACCGATCTTACTTCTTGTGCTGGTCATCATTCCTTCTTTGATCTTCTGGACCAGGGCAGAACCAACTCCCTCATATAATTTAAGGATCACATTTCCCACAAATGCTTCGCATACGACCACATCCGCATATCCTGCCGGGATATCTCTGGCTTCTATACTTCCGATGAAATTAATGTTTTTGCATTCTTTCAGAAGGGGGAAAGTTTCTTTTACAAGTGCATTTCCCTTCTCCTCTTCCGCCCCGTTATTTACAATGGCAACTTTTGGATTTTTAATACCAACTACGTTCTCCATATAAATAGAGCCCATCTTCGCAAACTGCACCAGATGCGATGGACGTGCATCCACATTGGCACCACAGTCGATCAGAAGGGAAACACCCTTCGTGGTAGGGATCAACGGTGCAAGAGGCGGCCTCTCCACACCTTTACTTCTGCCTACCAGTACCTGTCCGCCAACAAGAACAGCTCCTGTACTTCCTGATGAAACAAAGGCATCTGCCTCCTGTTTCTTAACCATATTCAAACCTACTACGATTGATGAATCTTTTTTCTTACGGATCGCAAAAACAGGGGGTTCTGCTGTCTCGATCACCTGGGATGCGTTGACAACCTGGATCTGGTTCTTCGGATATCCTGAATATTTCGCCAGTTCCTTATCTATCACTTCCTGTTTTCCTGTAAGAATTACTTTTATGTCCTGTCTCTCTGTTACAGCTTCCACTGCAGCCCTGACAGGTTCTGCCGGGGCATTATCCCCGCCCATTGCGTCCACTACAACTCTGACCTGTTCTGCCATATTTTTATATCTCCTGTTCACTTACTGTTCACTCACAGATGTCAGGATCAAAAGATATTTTCTGTTACTGACCCGGCATCCGCAAATTGCCCCGCTGCAAAGCAGCTCCTGCAATCTTCCATAATCTGTATCATACTAAAGAACCCTCTGCAAAGTCAATAGCATCTGAAAAAAATCACTTTTCACTTTTTTGTGCCTCGATTCGCTCCGCCAGATCATTCAGATAAACCCACCTGTCCATCTTCTCATCCAGATCTGCCTGTGCCTTCTCCTTCTGCTCCATGATCTCACGAAGCTTCACAGAATTGGTGGCATTGGCCTCCATATCCTTATCCAGCTTCTCCAGCAGTTCCTCCAGCGCTGCAATATCATCATCGATAGTTTCAAATTCCCTCTGCTCTTTATAGGTAAATTTCAGCTTCTGGGGACGATTCTGCTTCCAGTCTGCCTGAGCCGACTTCTTCTTTTCCGCACCAACTGCAGTGCTCTGTCCTTCAGATACTGCCCCGCCTTTTCTCGCCAGCGCCTCTGTATAATCCGTATATCCGCCCTCATACTGGGTCAGATGTCCATTCCCCTCAAAAGCAAAAATCCTGTCCACAATATTATCCAGAAAATACCTGTCATGAGACACTGCGATCACAATCCCTGCAAAAGAATCCAGATAATCCTCCAGAATGGTCAGTGTAGGAATATCCAGATCATTACTTGGCTCATCCAGAAGAAGCACATTCGGCGCCTCCATCAGAACCTTCAGCAGATACAGACGCCTCTTCTCACCACCTGACAATTTGGCAATGGGTGCATACTGCATGGCAGAATCAAAAAGAAACCTCTCCAGCATCATTGTTGCGGAAATCTTCCCGTCTCTGGTCGGAATATACTCTGCCACGTCACGGATATAATCGATCACACGCTGATTGGTATCCATATCCGGCACTTCCTGTGCAAAATACCCTATGCGGATGGTTTCTCCAATTTCCACTTCTCCTGCATCCGGCTGTACCATCCCATCAATAATCTTGATCAAAGTTGACTTTCCGCATCCATTGGGGCCGATAATTCCCAGACGTTGATTGCGCAGCACAATATAATTAAAATCATCCAGGATCTTCTTCTCACCAAAACTCTTGCTGATATGGTGAAGTTCGATTGTCTTCTTTCCCATACGTGTCTCAACAGAATCCAGCTCCACATTCGCATCACGCACCGGAGCCTTTCCGTTCTTCAGTGCCTCCAGGCGTTCCAGACGTGCCCGCTGCTTGGTACTTCTGGCTCTGCATCCACGCTTTGCCCACTCCAGTTCCATGCGGAGTACGCTCTGTCTCTTCCTCTCACTGGCAAGCTCCATCTCCTCACGCTCTGCCTTCAGTTCCAGAAACTTCGAGTAATTAGCCTCATAAGCATAAAGGCCGCCATGGGAAATCTCCAGAATCTTATTAGTAACCCTGTCGAGGAAATATCTGTCATGAGTAACCATAATCACAACGCCCTTAAAACTTCTCAGAAAGTCCTCCAGCCAGGTCACCATCTCATTATCCAGATGGTTGGTAGGCTCGTCCAAAAGCAGCACATCACAGGGATTCACCAGAGTCCTTGCCAGTGCCACCCTTTTCTTCTGTCCCCCGGATAAATGATCGATTTTCTCCTCATGGTCTGTAATTCCCAGCTTATTTAGAACATTCCTTGCCTCGCTCTCAGTACTCCAGTCCTTCTGCCACTTTCCTTCTGCCACATAATCCAAGACAGAAGCTCCCTGCGGAAACTCCGGCATCTGCGGAAGATACGTGATTCTCAGGCCATTTTGAGTGATCACCTGTCCCTCATCCGGCTCCTCCAGACCGCCGATGATCTTCAGAATCGTAGACTTCCCGGTCCCATTAATCCCGATGATCCCAATCTTATCTCCCTGATGCACCCCGTAGGAAACATCATCCAGCACCACCTTCTCACCAAACACCTTAGAAACATGCTCTATATTCAGAATATTCATAAATTCAAACCTCTCTCGTAATTTTCGCTTCCTGTCTGTTTCTGCTCATCTGTAACACTTCCACAAAAACTATAGAATTCGCTCCTCATTATACCATCTTCCCAGCCATTCTAAAACCCCCGGCACAGAAAAAACACTCCCCTCCGAATAAATCTATCCGAAGAGGAGTATCCTCAAAATCACATATTTTTGTTCCTGAAAAAGAATTGCTTAGTTCATCTCAGTTCCATTCTCAACTGCATACTTCAGTCCCTGCACAGCAACCGCCAGCGTAGCTTCCTCTACAGTAGCGCTTCCAAGATCACCCATATCCAGTGTCAGTGTATCATCATCATTCACTGCCACACCAAAAGTAAGTGCCATCTCAGAAACTTCATCAGTAATCGTCACAGTACCATTCTCTTCATCAAAAGTACCTTCGCCAACAAAGCTTACATAGTTATCATCCTGATCGATCACAAGTACTGAGCAGAAAGTTCCATCCTCATTAGCTGCATAAATAAAAGTCTCACCTGCTTCTGTCTCACCGGAATAACACTCTGTCAGGATATCACCCATATCCTGATAAGTCTGATTGTAATCCGACTCATCACCGTCTGCCTCATAAGGCTCCAGGGTTGCAGTCAGGTCCAGACTGTCCGGATCATAAAGTTCCAGAAGATTCTCTTCCTCATTTGCCTGCACCAGATAAGTTACCATATTTTCATCATCATACGTGCCGTCGTCATTTGCGAACTGCATTACCAGAGCTGTATATTCTCCGTCTGAACTCAGGGCATATACACCAAGAACATCCTGCTCTTCATCCTTCCACTGACCAAAAAACGAATTATCTTTGTAGAATCCGTAGATATCTCCTGCGCTGTCCTTCCAGAGTCCTAACATTGCCTCTGATACATCCGCGACATCTCCGTCATCTGCTGCTTCTTCTGTAGTCTCCTCTGCTGCCCATACCGGAACAACCATAGAGCTTACCATTGCAGCAGCACAAAGACCTGCCATTATTTTTTTCCAGTTTTTCATATTTTTTTACCATCCTTTCTTAAAATGTGTGTACATATTTCTAAACTGAATTTCTATGTTCTTACTATAAAAAATTTCAGTCTTATTTTCAAGATACATGGGATTAAATGACATTTTTCATGAAATATGGAAAAATGAATAAATACTTATGGTATTACTTGCTTTCAGTAAGGAATCCGTACTTGAATAACTCATGAAAATACGCTAAAATACAAATTATGTTTAAGTTAATTTAGGAGGTACTCCTTTTGAATATTGCAATCCTTGACGATTCAAAGGAAGATCTGCGTCAGGTAAAATCTGTCATTTCTTCTTATTATGAATCCCAGAACACATCCGCAGACATCCATTTGTATTCCAGCGCAGAAGCTTTTTTTACTAAATACATACCCGGATTTTACGACCTGATCATTATGGATATTTATATGGGCAGTATGACCGGTATGGATGCAGCCAGAAAGCTCCGCGAAGCCAGGGATACAGCTGCTCTGATTTTTATTTCAAGCAGTGATTCCTTTGCTGTGGAAAGCTATGATGTACAGGCATCCTACTATCTGCTGAAGCCCTTTGACCCGGAGAAGCTTTGCCGGATCCTCTCAACAATCCAGTTCAGGCAGTCGCAGAATTCCAGATATATAGAGCTGATCTCCGACCGTACCCCTGTAAAGATCCCTGTCAGGAGCATCCTGTACGTGGATACCTACCGCAATGCAGTTCAGGTACATACCACAGATGCAGGCATTATACGCTCCTACATAACCTTCCAGAAATTCGAAGAGCTTCTGGAGGGAATGAAATGTTTTCTCTCCTGTTACAGAGGCTGTATCGTAAATATGGATCACATCGAGAAATCCACAGATGAAGGCTTTGTGATGGACAATCAGGAGCTTGTTACTGTACGCAAGCGTGGCTCCAACGCAATAAAAAAAGCATATCTGGAATACTTATTCTCTTCAGACTCTGATAAATAAGTATTTCCGATATGCCTCTTCCCCTCCGGGCAGTAACTATTTATTTACTGTACTGTTTTCACCGGCAGAAAGATATTTACTTTAAAAATACCCTCTTCTGTATTAAAAACTACATATCCGCCCATTCGTTGTACCACTTCTGCCACAGACGCTGTTCCGATTCCAAAGCCTTCATGCTTTGTTGAATAAAAAACTTTTTCCCTTCGCTGGATTCCATTGGAATATGGATTTGAAATCTCTATCAGAAGCTTTCTGTTCTTAACCTTTGTAAGCATCTTTACATAAGGCTTATTTTCCGGCAGCAGATCTTTTACTGCATCTACGGCATTTTCCAGAAGATTTCCATATATTTTGCACAGATCTGTATCTGAAATGCCAATATTCTGTGGCAGCATCATATCACATTCAAAAGGAATCCCTTTCTTCCTCAGTTCTCCTGCATAAAAATGGATCACTGCATCTACGGCCATGTTTCTGCAATAACAGATTAGCTTTTCCTCTTCTGTTATAACGGATGCATACTCCTGCAGATATTCCATCATCTCCTGATATTTTCCCTGCTGGGTGTAAGACATGATGGTGCGCAGATGGTGTCTCATATCATGGCGCATCCTGCTGATCTCATCCATCTTTTCTGTAAGTTCCTCATAATTCTGTTTCTGTATCTGCAGTTTCTGTTCCATCTGACGGCTGTATTCTCCATAGGTAAGCTGAAATCTGTAAGCATTGGCAAGCTCCATCCACAGAGTCAGTCCCACACTGGCTACAAGCACTGCTGCACCAATTTCCATAAACCACCCGCCAATGATCGGCTCATATAATCTCCATATCCGGTCTGCTGCCAGAGACGCTGCATAAACAACAATTCCCACTAAAAGTACATTACTGTACTTCTGTTTTATCTCCTTTACACTTCTGAAAAGCAGATAACCGGCTGCTGCCCACTTCAAAATCTCTGTAAGCTTAGAGATCAGATACAGCCCTGTTGCAGACTGGGCTCTGCTGCACAGCATTTCTGCCACAAAAACCATCACTCCGGCTGCTGCGGCCACACCTGCAAGAATTTCCGGAATCCTTTCCTCACCTCCCAGGATCTTCTGTTGTACCAGCATAACACCGGCAAACATCAGATAATAGAACAATGCCTCCATTCCATAACAAGGCTGTACTTTTACTGCAACAAAGGAATGCAGGATCGGATAAGAGCCATATCCCAGCACGCAGATACAAAGCAGGGCAAAAAGTCCAAACTCCACTTTTTTAGTTCGCATATACATATACACTGAAAAAATCAGGACAAAAAATGTAAAAGCCATAAATACCACAGCAATCATAAGTGACAACCCGCGGATAATATTCACTTTAAAAGGAGAAGCCAAAACCGGCACATACTGAATTCCCGATGACACCGAATGTTTGTCTGTCACTGCGATCACAATCTCTGCAGTTCCTTTTCCCTCAAAGGTAAATACCCTGTTCTGAATCTGCTCCTGGTAATTGTCCGGATCCGGATTTCCCATCTGCCCCATCAATTCCCCATTAATATACAGCTTGTAAGCAGAAAAAATCTCTGTCAGGCCAATAGCATATTGTTTTTCTTTTTCAGGAAGCACCAGGGTCATCCGATAGGTACCACTTCCAAAAGGAGATTTATTTTTGTCGCCCATATCCATCCCACCGTACTCGCCAATGGAAACATAACGGCTGTAGTAGTCCTCCTTCTGTTCCTTTATTTCCTGCGGTGTCAGCAATACATCCGGATAATATTCCCATTCCCTGGCAAGATAATGCACAGAATCATCATCAGGCACATAGAGGATTCCCTGAATGGCCTGATCTCCCCTGGCCGTATATTTGTTATCAAAGCGATAAAACAGAAAGAATACGCCCATAGCCAATGCAAATACAGCTGCTATAAGTAGTAATGAATATTTCCAGTTCTTCTTCATTGCTGACACCTCCTTCTGTTTTCAGGTGCTTTGTTTGCCTTTCCACTGTCGCTTATCTGCGTTTTTTACGAATTGCAAAAATAATGGCGGCCACCAGGATACATACTGCCGGTAATGTAAGTATTATCATCAGAAACTGTTTGGCGGAATTCTCTGTTTTCTGCTCTGTCTTTTGCTCCGTTTCCTCCTCTGGCATTGGCTCTTCTGTAAAACCTATATCTTCTCCGTCTGAAATAGCTTTCACGCTTTCTTCATCCGTCTGATTTCCTATACTTTCTGACTTTCCATCTGTCAAAAAATAATCCCCTGTCTGGTTGATCTCCATACAGAGAACATTTTGTTTTTCCTGATAATTCACTGCATATTGATTTCCCTGCACATCCTCCGCTTTTACTGTTTCAGGTGACTGGATTCCACCAAACACAGATGTCTGAAATTCCACCACTGTTCCCGGAACTTCTATTACCTCCTCACCTCTGACAAAAATCCGCAGAGAAAATGCAGTTTCTGACGTTTTCTCGATTCCTATCTGGATTTCATCCTCTGCATTGATCTTCCATCCGTTCACTGTATCCGGAGAAAATGTTACAGAGATTCCCTGTTTCTCAAACCTTGCACTTCCATTCTGTTGGATCATAAGAAGCATTCTCTTTCCACTGACTGCAGTAATGGTGTCGGTGCTTAACTCTGTCACAGAATTCTCTGTATCCGATATTTCAGCAGCTTTTGCACCAGAAGCTTTGTTACTACTGCTGTTCTGTCCGTCTGCATTATTGTCTGTTCCGTAAGAGTTGTCATAATGATATCCGGCACTTCCCGTATTCAGATTCTCTTCCTTTTCTCCCTGTACTACTTCTGACGAAGCAGGTGCTTTCTGCACAATGTCAGGAAGATCTTTTTCCTCCCTGTCTGAAAAATTCCGCTCATGCCAGTATTCGTTGACAATAAAGGCATCATTATAGGAAAAAGAATAAATTCCTGTGCTCCCTTTCTCATAGACAGCACAGATCTGGTAGTTCTGTCCTTTCTTTAATATCTCTCTGTAATAAATCTGAATTCCATCAGAAGTCACTTCCACCAGGTCATCATCTATTTTCCGGTAATTCCCCTCATTCTCAGAAAGATAAACCTGTATATTCCGGCGTTCCTCTGTGGAAAATCCATCCAGTAGCATAGGAAATTCCAGCAAATCCACAGTTGGCATACTGTAGGTATTAATCTGTGGTTCTCCTTTTTTCTGTACAGAAAGATATGCATATGCCTCTGGCAGCGCCAGGCTGTCAGCTACTTCATATCCTTCTGGGATTACAAATGATCCGGTTACCTTGTACACACCTTGTTTTTCCCTGTTTACCTGGCTCAGATCCCAGGAGGATTCCAGAATCAGCTCCGGATTCTCCGCTGTATCTTCAAATATTTCTGCAGTGCTGACCCGCAATCTGACATTCTCTTTCAGTTCCTTCTCAATCTGCTTCAGATTTCCCCCTATTTTCACTGCATATGCCCCACATCTGCTGAGATATTTCTCATCTCTGGTATCATAAGAGCAGATGATCTTTCCAGGCTTCTGTGTGTTTCCAAGCAAACTGTGCTGATAACCGTAAATTTTAAGACTGCCGTCTTTTTGGTATTGAAACCGCAGAGTATTGGTCTGCTTCTTTCCATTATCATAGGTTACCAGCAGGGAATAGGTATTACCCACAACCATACTCTGGTTAGATACATACAGCCCCTCCTCTTCACAGAGAGCAAAGCCCTCCTCAGTGAGGTTGATCCACTGTCCGCTTTCTTTCTTCAGATAAGCTTCCATGGAGTCAAAATTTTCCTGCTTCAACCAGGGAAATATATAGATTCCTGCCGCAGTCAGCCTGTAATATATATTAATATCCGGTTTGTCCGGGTACTGCACAGAAACAGTTGTCTGTACCTTCAGACTTTTACTCTCATCAAAAGCATACTCAGGCGGAAGCTTCAGTACACCTTTCATTGTGTAAACGCCTGCCAGTTTCATATTTACAGACGAAACATCCCAGAACACCGGAATATGCAGTGTATCTGTGTCTGTATAAACTGTATAGAAAACCCGAGACAGTTTCTCAGTAATCAGTTCGCTACTTTTATTTATTTCTACAGCTACTGCAGGAATATCATGAGGTACGATCACATCATTTACCCGGATCACCGCGCCCCATACTGTGGTATTTTTTTTCATTCCCCATATGCCAGTCAGGCACAGAGTTATCATTAAAATCAGAACTGTTATTTTCTGTTTTCTCATGCTTTTTTCATACTTTCATTTTACATTACTGCTCAATCCGTTATCTTTATTCTCAATTTCCTTTGTTCTTAGCTTACCTTATCTGGCGGATTTCGGCAACAGACATAGGATAAACTGCATTATTTCATGAAAAATGGTTAATTCTCCTTTTTCTTTCCTGGAAATTTCATAAAATAATATACAATAAACAATACTGCCGTAATGCTCCATGAAACCGGATAACTGAGCATGATCGTATTAATTCCCGGGTATATCTGGCCGGCTGTAAAAAGCCACAGGATTCTCAAAGAACACACACCGCCGCAGGTAAGAAGCATAGGCACAAGAACCTTCCCGGTACCCCTCAGCGCTCCGGACAGGATTCCTATGATCACATAAATGAAATAGGACGGCAGTAAAAAACGACTCATATGAACACCATGGACAACCACTGCGCTGTCTGTGGTAAACAGACGATAAATCCAGGGAGCAAATGAATACATCAAAATGATCAGCACCGCAGAACTGGCCATACTCATGATCATGCAGACACTCACACTTTTCCGCATACGGTGATATTTACCGGCTCCGAAATTCTGTCCCACAAAGGTAGTAATGGAAATCGCAAATGCATTGATCACCATCCAGAAAAGAGCATCTATTTTCCCAAGAGTTCCCCATGCCGCCACTGTGTCAGTTCCCAGATTATTTACAAATACCTGTATCACAATATTGGAAATATTATACATTACAGATTCCAGACCTGCCGGAATACCGATTCTCAGAACTGAAAACAGCATTCTTCTGTCAAAACGGATCTGATTGATCTTCAGCACATATATCTCTCTGGTTTTCAGAAGCATTACTGTTACAATCAGCGCACTGATCACCTGAGAAGTAACTGTAGCAACAGCTACTCCTGTCACACCCATGCCAAACGCAACCACAAACAGCAGATCAAGAATAATGTTCAGCACACAGGTAATGATCAGAACATACAGTGGTCTTTTGGAGTCTCCTACTGCACGCAGGATGGCTGCTCCCATATTATAAACCAGGTTAAAAACCATTCCGCCAAAATAAATATGAAGATACACTGCAGAGTCCTCTACTACATCTGCAGGTGTCTTCATAAGTAGCAATGCAGGTCTGGTCAGAAAAATCCCCACTACAGTAAGAACAATTCCCGCTGCAATGGAGAATGCAAATGCTGTATGCAGTGCCTTACTCAGATTCTTCTTATCTTTTGCCCCATAAAACTGCGAGATCACAACTGCTGCCCCTGAAGAAAGCCCTACAAAAAAGCCAACGATCAGATTGGCGATCTGACTGGCAGAACCTCCAACTGCAGCAAGTGCCTGTTTTCCTACGAAACGACCTACAACAATAGTATCCGCCGTATTATAAATCTGCTGAAAAAATGTTCCAAATACAATAGGAAAGAAAAATAACAGCAGCTGTTTCCAGATCACACCTTCTGTGATCTGATTTACCTTCTCCTTCTCATTCATTACTTTTTCCTCATCCATAAAATAATACACAAAAAAGCAGGCATCCCAAACGGGAGAACCTGCCATACTTTGCAATCATTAAAAATTAGTCTTCAACTTTAATGATTTCCTTTTTGTTGTAGCTTCCGCAAGCTTTGCATACTCTGTGCGGCATCATCAGTTCGCCACATTTGCTGCATTTTACAAGGTTCGGAGCGCTCATTTTCCAGTTTGCTCTTCTCTTATCGCGTCTTGCTTTGGAAGATTTATTCTTCGGACAGATGGACATTATGTTACACCTCCTTAAATTTACTAAATATATCACTGATAGCTGCCATACGGGGATCCTTAGGTTCCTCGACGCATCCACAGGGACCGTCATTGAGGTTTTTCCCGCACTGGCTACAGATTCCTTTGCAGTCTTCTCTACATAAAACCTTCAAAGGCCAGCTCATCAGTACCTCAAGATAGACCAGCTGGTCCACATCCAGGTCCATACCTGTGAGATAAGAACTCTCGTCCAGATCATTCACACGGTCTTCATCCGTAAGCTTCATATCAAGTTTTCGCTCAATCTCCAAAGGAATCTCTGTTGAAACCTCTTCCAGACATCTGTCACAGGGAATACCTACGGTAATCTTACCCGTTCCTCTGATTTCAAGATTTCTGTCACCTGTATTCGTGATCGTAAGCTCTATGGGTTCTTTTGCAAGTACCGGAAAGCTTCCTGACTGAAAGGTGATCGTATCCATTCCAAACTCTGCAGTCTTCTGAATACGCATTCCTTCACTGGATGAAATATCTGATAAATGTATCTGCATACTTTTCTCCTATCCACACTTGTTTTATTATACATACCGCCTCTGCTTTTGTCAACGATAAATTAGAAAAATTTCACATTTTGTCAAGTAATATTCCTTTACGAAGTATTTTATCATCCGGCGGCATTATTATCAGGTAATTTCCATATGCCTTACGGGCACAAAGAAGGGTGCTCCTGACAGATGCACCCTTCCCTTCTATATAAATATAACTTTTATCCAGTTATATTTCTCTCGTTTGGACACAAAACAGACACTTTATTATCTGTGAAAATTAAACCAGAGCTACTGTCTCTCTGCAGATTGCAAGTTCTTCGTTTGTAGGAATTACAGCAACTTTAACTTTGGAATCCGGTGTAGAGATAACGATCTCTTCTCCGCGAACTCCATTAGCTTCTTTGTCAAGTGTAACTCCAAGGTATCCAAGATAGCTTACAACCTTCTCACGTACAGGAATAGCATTCTCGCCGATACCTGCTGTAAATACGATGGCATCTACACCGTTCATAGCTGCAACATATCCGCCAACGAATTTAGCGATACCATAGCAGAGAACATCGATTGCGTTAGCTGCATCTTCGTTTCCGCTCTGAGCTGCATCGTTCAGGTCACGGAAGTCACTGGATAATCCGCCGGATAATCCAAGAAGACCGGATTTCTTATTGAGAACATTCATCATACCTGCGATGTCAAGGTTCTCTTTCTTAGCAATGAATTCCATGATAGCAGGATCAATGTTACCGGAACGTGTTCCCATAACAACACCTTCAAGTGGAGTAAGACCCATTGTTGTATCAACACACTCACCGTTTACAACAGCACTGATGGAAGAACCGTTTCCAAGGTGGCAGACGATAACTTTGGAGTTATCTTTGTCAAGGCCAAGGAATTCAACAGCACGTTTGGAAACAAAGCTGTGGGATGTTCCGTGGAAACCATATCTTCTTACTTTGTAGTTCTTGTAATATTCGATTGGAAGACCATAGAGATATGCTTTTGCAGGCATTGTCTGATGGAAAGCTGTATCGAATACTGCTACCTGAGGTACACCCGGCATAAGCTCGGAGCATACACGGATACCGATCAGGTTTGCAGGGTTATGAAGTGGTGCAAGGTCATTGCATTCTTCTACTGCTGAGATTACTTCATCTGTGATCACTACAGATTTGGCAAATTTCTCACCACCATGTACAACACGATGTCCAACAGCATTTACTTCTTTCAGGCTTCCGATTGCACCTGTTTTATCATTTGTGAGGGCATCCAGTACCATCTGGATTGCTTCTTTATGTGTAGGCATTGCAGCTTCTGTGATCTCTTTGTCACAGCCTGTTTTCTGATATACTAATCTTCCATCGATACCGATTCTCTCGCAGAGACCTTTTGCAAGAACTGCTTCTGAATCAGAGTTGATCAGCTGATATTTAAGGGATGAACTTCCACAGTTGATTACTAATACGTTCATTTTCATATTCTGCCGGCAGCAAATTTCGAATACTGTCCATAATCCTGACACAAGTCTTCGAATATTTCTGTCAGCTTTTCCTTTCATATTATAATATTATTCTCATCATTTCCAGGGAAATATGAGTAATGATATCAAAGGCATCAGAATCAGAAATATCTCCTCCGATGCCTTTAACATTATGTAGTCAATGAAATAATTCTCAGTCCGTTTTACGTTCTGACTGAAATCTTATTTATTGTCGTCAGCCTGGCACTGTACTGCTGTGATAGCTACCACACCAACGATATCGTCTGCAGAGCATCCACGGGACAGGTCATTTACAGGTTTAGCGATACCCTGGGTTACAGGTCCGTAAGCTTCTGCTTTTGCAAGACGCTGTACAAGTTTGTATCCGATGTTACCTGCATCAAGGTCTGGGAATACAAGTACGTTAGCTTTACCAGCTACTTCGCTTCCAGGAGCTTTAGAAGCGCCTACGCTTGGAACGATAGCTGCATCAAGCTGGAATTCTCCGTCAAGTGCAAGTTCCGGGTTCTGCTCTTTTGCAATCTTTGTAGCTTCTACTACTTTATCTACGTCAGCATGTTTTGCACTGCCTTTCGTGGAGTGTGAAAGCATTGCAACGATTGGTTTCTCCTGAACAAGAAGTTCGAAGGATTCTGCAGAAGATGCTGCGATTGCTGCAAGCTCTTCTGAAGTCGGGTTCTGGTTCAGACCGGAATCAGCAAATACAAATGCGCCGTTTGCGCCATATTCGCAGTTCGGAACTACCATTAAGAAGAATGCAGATACAAGTTTTGTACCTGGTTTTGTTTTCAGGATCTGAAGACATGGTCTTAATGTATCAGCTGTAGAGTGACATGCACCGGATACCATACCGTCTGCATCGCCCATTTTTACCATCATTACACCATAGTACAGATACTGGTTAAGAAGAATCTCTTTAGCCTGATCCGGTGTCATGCCTTTTTTCTGTCTTAATTCTACTAACTTGTCAATGTATCCCTGTGTTTTCTCTGATGTAGCAGGATCTACGATCTGTGCGCCGGAAATGTCATATCCGTCTTCAGCTGCACTCTTTTTAACAGCTTCTTCGTTACCAACAAGGATAACCTTTGCAATTCCTTCTTTTAAAATTTTCTCTGTAGCTGCCAGAGTTCTCTTATCTTCTGTCTCCGGAAGTACGATTGTTTTTACGTTTGCTTTTGCTCTCTCTTTGAGTGTGTCAATAAATCCCATGATTAAAATGGCTCCTTTCATATAGCAGTTCTGATATCACAATGTCTGTGTACCAGATATCATTACCATTCACCGGATATATTCCGTGAACTGTAATCTGTTTTCTGCGCTGTTTTCATTATAACTCCTGAAGCCTTGTATTTCAAGCATCTGAATGGTAGAATATGACATAAAAAAGTTTTTTTTAAGATGCAATATGGTTAAAAAAAGAGAACTCTACAGAATTTCAGAAAGGAGCATCTGTGTAAACTTATGAAAACAGCAGGAATTATTGCAGAATATAATCCTTTTCACAAAGGACATGAATATCAGATCCGGTATACAAAAGAAAAGTTAAAAGCAGACTATGTTATCGTTGCCATGAGCGGAGATTATGTGCAGCGTGGCACCCCTGCTCTCATCTCCAAACATACACGTGCAGAAATGGCTCTGCGGTGCGGCGCTGACCTTGTACTTGAAATGCCGGTATCCATCTCTACAGCAAGTGCAGAAGCCTTTGCAATGGGGGGCGTTTCCCTGTTAGACAGCCTTGGTATTGTTGATATACTCTGCTTTGGAAGTGAGTCAGGGGAAATCAGTGCACTGAAAGAACTGGCTGAGATCCTTGTAGAAGAACCTGAAGAATATAAGAAACTGTTGAAAAGCTTTTTAAGCGAAGGTCTGACTTTTCCCGCTGCCAGAAGCCAGGCATTGACAGAATATTTTAAAAATCCGCGCAACTTCAGTGGTGACGATTTTGACGGGGTACTTACTCCTCTGTTAAATGAAGTTACACAGATCCTGAATACACCGAATAATATTCTGGGGATTGAATACTGCAAGGCACTTCTCCGTCTGAACAGTCGGATCTGCCCTGTCACGATCCGCAGGGAGGGAATGGGCTATCATGAAACCACTGTCCCTGAAGGAGATTCAGCAAGCTCCTCCCCTGATTTACAGTCATCTACTGATTTCTTTGCATCTGCAACTGCTATACGCAGTCTTATTCAGAATCCGGGAGGTGGCCATTCAGAGGCAATCTCAGACATAAATAATCCAGTCAGGAATCCGGATACCAAAACTGCCAATATATTATCATCCCAGATTCCACCAGATGCTTTTTACGTTTTCAAAAAGGCGCTGGACTCCGGTGAATTTCTCACAGAAAATTCTCTGGACTCTATTCTTTCTTACTGCCTTATGAAAGAAAATGTAGAAAGCCTTTCTTCCTATATGGATGTTTCCGAGGATCTCGCCCGGCGGATCATAAATCAACAGAATTTTCTGTTGTCCTTTTCCCAGTCTGTATCTGTTTTAAAAACCAGAGAGCTGACTCAGACAAGGATACAGAGGGCATTGCTTCATATTATATTAAATATCCACACTGCACCCACTCAGATTCCCTTTGCCCGGGTTCTTGGTTTCCGCAAAGAAAGCAGCGAACTGCTAAGCCGGATCAAGCAGCACAGCCGAATTCCTCTTATCACCAAGCTTGCGGACGCCCAAAATCTTTTGGACAGTGAAGGTAATCAGATTTTATCTGAAACTGTTTTTTCTTCCAATTTATATGAAAAACTTCTGTGTCTGAAAACCGGCAGAAAATTCTGCCACGAGTCCCAGAAACAGCTTATTATCCTATAATTCTTGTTGTTTGGATGCACTTATGTTAAAATACAAACAGTGAGGATAAGGATATAAAATAAGGAAGGAGGAAAAGAAAAATGAAAGCTAATTCAGGTTTGAAAAAGAACAGAACAAAGATTCAGATGGTACTTACCGCCCTGGTAATCTTATCTGTTGTACGTCAGTTTTTCCTGGGAAATTACCACAATATGTTTCTGGGAATCCTGACATTGATCCTTTTTATGGTTCCCCAGTTTCTGGACAGGAAACTGAACGTCACAATACCACCGGGACTGGAAACAGTCATTCTGATCTTTATCTTTTCAGCAGAAATTCTTGGCGAAATCAATGCCTTTTATGTAAAAATCCCTATCTGGGATACCATTTTACATACTACTAACGGTTTTCTGATGGCTGCCATCGGATTTGCACTGATCGATCTTTTTAACCGCAGTGACAGGTTTTCCATTAAAATGTCACCGTATTTTGTAGCTTTTTTTGCATTCTGTTTTTCAATGACTGTTGGTGTTATGTGGGAATTCTTTGAATTCAGCATGGACTGGTTTTTTGGAATGGATATGCAGAAGGACTGGATCGTACCGGCCATCAACTCTGTGAAGCTGAATCCTACCGGTGCAAATGTTCCGATCCATGTAGATGTTCAGTCCCTGGCCGTTAACGGCGAGACCTGGAATCTGGGAGGCTATCTTGATATTGGTATTGTTGATACCATGAAAGATTTGATCGTAAACTTTATCGGCGCAGTCGTATTTTCTATCATCGGTATTCTGTATCTGCGAAACCGCGGAAAAGGAAAGCTGGCAGCTTCTCTGATCCCGCAGGTACGCAGCAAGCAGGAAGAAGAACTTTCTTCCAAAAATCAGTAAGATCCACAGCTACCGAAACTGGCGCACTTTTCTGGAAATATTCTCCAATTCTTCTCTGGAAAGCTCAGGAAGTCTTTCCAGCTGATCCATAAACATGGCAAGTGTCTCTTTTCGCTGCAATTCCACCATCTGGGTGTAGAAATTAACCACTACCCCGGTGGCAATGGCAACTACAAAAAGCGAATAGATCGTCAGAAGAACGGAACACATTTTTCCAATAAAAGTAACCGCAACCACATCGCCAAATCCGGCAGTGGAGATCACCGCATAGCAATACCACAGTGCATCTCCGTATCGGTTAATGTCCGGTTCAACCAGCTGGATCATTGCTGCGATAGCAAAAATAAACACAATAAAACCAATGATAATTTTATCTGCACGAGTCCGTTTTAACACACTGCCTAATACTTTAATTCTTTTCATGCACTTGTCCTCCAATAAAATAATATACTGCCTGAAATTAATTGAAGTATAGTATAAAACGGTTTCACTTGCAATATGAAAGGAGCTTAACAGTATGAAAGATAATAAAGCACTAAAATACCTCACTTTGATCACCGGAGTTTTAACATTGTTATTAGGAGTCTACACTCTTGTAAGACCAATGAGAACTTTTCTTGCCATCGGATGGATCCTGGGAATCCTTCTGTTTGTAAATGGTATTGAACTTGTAATCCTTTCTTTATCCAAAGAAAAGAAAGAAATCGGAGCATGTATTCTCGGTGTTCTGGAAGGACTTGCAGGTATTATCTTATTATTCAGCGGCATTCAGCGGTTCATCACAGACGTAATGGCAGCTTATATGGTCGGTGCAATCATTCTGATCTACGGTATTTTCCAGATTGCCGCCGGCACAAAGGTATATAAAACATCTAAAGGAAAAGGTATCCTGAGTATTGTGTGCGGTGTTTTATCCGTAATTGTCAGCATCATTTCATTTACCCATCCTGTACTTACCATGATCTCTGCAGGATATATGATCGCTTTTTCTGTTTTGATGCAGGGTATCAATATGATCGTACTTGGAATCAATTTCGGAAAGACCGAAAACTAACAAAAAGGTTATGACTGTATGAATAACACAAAAAGCCCCAAAAACGTATCTTTAAAAAATCAGCTTGAATTGTGGCTGTTCTGTGCACTCATTGGTGCTGTTGCCGGTGCACTGGTATGGATCCTGCTGAAAATAATGGCAGTCGGAACTGAATTTCTGTGGAAATGGCTTCCCGGAAAAACCACTGTTCCCTATTATACGATTCTTATCTGTGTAGCCGGTGCGGCAATTATCGGTATTTTCCGAAAAATATTCGGAGACTATCCCGAAGATCTGGAAACCGTTATGGAAAAAGTCAGAGCAGAAAAAAGATACGAATACAAAAACATGCTTGTAATGATGGTGGCAGCACTGCTGCCATTACTCATAGGAAGCAGTGTAGGTCCCGAAGCCGGACTTACCGGTATTATCGTAGGTTTATGCTACTGGGCCGGAGACAACCTTAAGTTTGCCAAACAGAATACCAGAAATTATTCGCAGGTTGGTGCCGCAGTCTCCATGAGTGTGCTGTTTCACGCACCTCTGTTCGGTATTTTCGAAGTAGAAGAAAACTCTGAAAAAGACCTTGCAGCCTTAACAAAGGGTTCCAAATTATTTATTTACGGAATCGCGCTGGCTGCAGGCACTGGTATTTATGCAGGTTTATCTGCACTTTTTGGTGCAGGGCTTTCCGGATTTCCATCCTTTGATATGGTGGAACTCCAGAGAGAAGACTATCTGCTTATGATTCTGTATATTTTGTGCGGTCTTATCCTGGCATACTTCTATCAGGCAACACACAAGCTGACGGGAAGTATTTCCAGCAGATTCCCGGCAGTTGTCCGAGAGATTTTTGCAGGTTTATGCCTTGGAATCGCAGGTTCATTCTTACCTGCACTTATGTTTTCCGGAGAAGAACAGATGGGAACACTTATGAAAACCTATACCTCTTATCTGCCGCTGGCACTTATTGGCATTGCGTTTTTTAAGCTCCTGCTGACAAATCTGTGTATTCAGTTCGGTTTAAAGGGAGGACATTTCTTCCCTGTCATCTTTGCCGGAGTATGTATGGGATACGGCGTGGCAATGTTGACCTGCGGGCCAGACGGGGGACATGTGGTATTTGGAGCTGCAATCGTTACTGCATCACTTCTGGGTGGAATTATGAAAAAGCCACTGGCAGTAACCATGCTTCTCTTCCTCTGCTTCCCGGTTAAAATGTTTATCTGGATATTCATCGCAGCAGCGGTTGGGAGCAAACTTATCACACTCAAACCAGAGCAGGAACCTTCTGCAAATTACAGCAAGCAATAGAGTCGCTACCAGACAAAAAGAACCATTATATCAGAAAACATGGCTGTATGCTTCAGGCAACAACTATAGCTTCTGTATATAATGGTTCTTTCATTTACAATTACATGTTATTTTTATAACTACTTTTCTCCGGAAAGAAGAATACGGTCATTATCCAGCATCTTACCGGCACCTGTCTTAAACTTCTCCAGAAGTCCTTCCACTGTCAGGCCTTTCTTTTCTTCTTCATGGATATCCAGCACAATATCTCCGGAATCCATCATCAGAATACGATTTCCCAGATCAAGGGCTGACTGCATATTGTGGGTGATCATCAGACAGGTAAGCTGATGCTCATCCACGATTCTTTTCGTAAGATTCAGCACCTTCTCTGCTGTTCCCGGATCAAGTGCTGCTGTATGCTCATCCAGAAGCAGAAGCTTGGGCGGATTCATGGTTGCCATGAGAAGTGTCAGCGCCTGTCTCTGTCCGCCGGAAAGAAGTCCTACCGGCTGAGTCATACGCTTCTCAAGTCCGATATCCAGAAGCTTCAGTTCTTCATGGAATCGTTCTTTCTCCTGTCTGGACACATGGGAAAGCCATCCGCCTTTCCCTGCTGCAAGTGCCAGATTCTCTTCTATAGTCATTCCAGGCGCAGTTCCCCTCATAGGATCCTGATACAGGCGACCGATAGTCTTTGCACGTACATGCTGGGGCATAAAAGTAATGTCCTGTCCATCCAGCATGATCACACCGGAATCTGTAAGAAAATCTCCACAGATCGCATTAAACAGCGTGGATTTACCAGCTCCATTGGAACCGATGATCGTTGCAAAATCGCCCTTCTCCAGATTCAGGGATAAATCCCTGATGGCCTGTTTCTCGTTTACCGTACCCGGATTAAAAGTCTTGGAAATATGTTCAATCTTCAGCATAAATCACTGTACTCCCTTCCTGTGAGTCATTCTTCTCTTAATCTGCGGCCACTGTTTTTTCAAATATGGACCTGAAATAGCCAGCACAACGATCACAGAAGATACCAGTTTCAGCATAAATGCCGGCATATTGAATCTCAGTGCGACGGTATATACCAGACGGAAAATAAAAGATCCAAGTACCATGCCAACAGCTCTCACGAAAATTCCACCTCTGCCAAGAATCGTACCACCGATCAGCAGGGAAGCCAGTGCAATAGTAACCATTCCCTGTCCGATATTGATATCTACAGATTTCTGTGACTGAGACAGAAGACATCCGGAAAGTGCTGTGAAGGAGTTGGCAACACAGAGACCTACAATCGTAGTAAATACCGGATTAATAGATGAGGATTTTACCATATCTGCATTATTTCCTGTTGCCCTGATTGCCAGACCAAGTCTTGTCCTTAAGAAAAATACAAGGAAGGCAATCACAATGGCTACTGCAATGAAAGCAACTACAATATCTCCTCTTCCTTTCAGCGGTGTACTTTTCAATGTTTCTTTCATCATGGAAAATACCGTCTCTGTTCTGTTCATATTGATCAGGGAGGAACCTCCCATCACTGCAATATTCACAGAATAAAGAGCCGTATTAACGATAATTCCTGCAAGAAGACTGTCAACACCCAGCTTTGTCTGAAGTATGGCTGTCACAAAGCCCGAGCATATACCTGCAGCCATAGCTGCAAAAATTGATAAAAAAGGATGTCCGCTGACTGCCACTGCTGCTCCCACTGCTGCTCCCAGTGTGAAACAGCCATCAGTGGAAAGGTCACAGACATTCAGCATGGAATAACTGAGAAACAGGGCAAGAACTGTCAATGAACAGATCAGGCCAAGTTTCAGTGCGGTCTCTCCAAGAGAGAGTATAGTCGCAATAGTCACGATGATTTCCTCCAATTTGTATTTATTTTATTACATTCAATGAACAGCAACAGAAAATATCTGCTGCTGTTCATTTTAATCCAGAAAATATATCAGTCTTTTCAACCGGCACAATGGATTCCATAAACCCAGAACTTATTCTGAATTTATTCAAAATGCTGTCCGAATATCCTCATTATTTCTCTACATCATCAAAGCTCTCTGCTGTAACGATCTCATTTACCTGTGTGCATAACGGCTCGAAATCTTTTTTAACAGTTTCAAGATCAAGTCCCAGTCCCTCGCAGGTTTCTGTGTTTACTGTTGCAGTACCATTATCAAAAGTTTCAACAGATGTTGTTGCAGGATCTGCATCATTCATAAGGATGTCTGCGATCATATCTGCTGTCTTCTGTCCAAGGTTTGCATAATCAACACCATATCCGACAAATGCACCGTTTAGTGCAAAGGAGTCAGCTCCTGTATACTGTGGGATACCTGCATCAATGAATTTCTCATAGATAGAAAGCTCTGCTGTCATAATTGTGTTGTCAGTTGGTGTGAATACTGCATCTACGCCATCTGCCACCAGTGCATCTGCTGCAAGCTGTACCTCATCTGTTGTGGTACCTGTACGCTCTACATATTCGATGCCTTCTTTATCCAGATAATCCTTGGCTTCCTGGATGGCTGTTGTAGAAGAATCCTGTCCGATATCGTATAAAAGTCCGATTTTCTTTACATCCGGGTTCACTGCCTGGATCAGTTTCATGATGGATGCTGTATCCAGATAATCGCTTGTACCTGTAATGTTTGCTCCAGGTGCATCCAGATCCTCTACAAGGCCGCTTCCTACAGGATCAGACACTGCGGAAAATACAACCGGTGTATCGGTTCCTTCTGTTGCGGACTGCATACGCATTGCTACAGGTGTTGCAATACCTACCATCAAATCTACATTATCAGCCTGAAAATCAGAAATGATCTGTTCCATAACATTGGCATCTGCATTACAGTTATCATAGGACACATCAAAATTTACGTCTTTTTCTTTGCCGATTTCTTCCAGACGGGACTGGATGTTGTCTACGATCTGATTCAAGGAAGCGTCATCTACATAATTGCAGATACCGATCTTGAAATCCTGTGCCATAACCGGTGATGCCATCATCATAGTTGCCATTGCTGTTGCTGCGATTGCTAATACTCTTTTTTTCATAGTCTTTTTTCCTCTCTCTACATCTTATTTAGCAGTTCATGGTTTTTTAACTGCCATAGTCTCAGGGATGTTTGCCAATCCCTTGTTACTGTCTGTGAGAAAGAACTCCCCGGATTCCTCTTTTTCCCGGATGTGTCAACTGCTGCGATACCCACCTGCCATCAGCAGATTTTCCTGCATTACAGGGGGGCCATATAACAGATTCTCTTTATATATAAAAAAATCCGCCACAAGCTATCTGTTGCTTGAGACGGTAATAAGAATCTTATTATCGCGGTACCACTCAAATTGACGAATTGTCCACTTTCTCATGTACAAACATACACTCCTGATTTATAACGGGTTCGGTTCCCGTCGGTGCCTACTCTCACGCTTATCAAGATTTCGGACCGCCCTCAAAAGGCCATTCAACAATCAGTTTCATACGGCTTCCCACCAATTGCCGTTCTCTGGAATGATTCTTGGTTGTTTACTCTTCTTTCTCATCGGTTTTGATGTGTTTACTTTACCACGCTAATGCAGATATGTCAAGAGGTTTATTTTTTATTTTTTTCCAAAAGGGACGCGAAGGAATGGGAAGGGATTTCAGGCTTAGTTTCGGAACCATGTAATTCTAAGGCATTTGGGAAGCTGCTAAAAGCATTCAAAAAAATCTCAAACTCGCTTCGCTCAGACAGTGAGATTTTTTTGAATAACGCAGCTTCCCAAATACCAAGAATTACTATGAACCCTCAAATGCGCCCGAAATCCCTTCCCATTCCTTCGCTGTATACTGGCGGATTAACATATATTTCCTTTTCGACAGCATGCTGAATTGCTTGCTTTCTGCACCACCGCAGGAGACTTATTTAATCGAATCAAGTAAATCCCCTGCGGTGGTTGCGAAAAGCAATAAGCAGTGGGTGGGGACTTGACTTCTGTTAAATGCCTGCTGCAATGATATTGGGACCTGTATATTTCAGGATAGCAATATGTAGACAGTGATGTTTACAGAACGATGTGATAAGTGTTAAAATAATGTTCAGAAAAGATCTGCCATCTGCTATGTAGTGATTTTAAGTTTATATAGATTAGATTATATAGAAATGAGGGATATTATATGTCAACAGCAAAAATGGTTTTTCATGGGAGTGATATTGAGAAAATATGTGAGGTCTATCAGCTTAAGCCGGAGGAAATTGTGAAGTTTGGGGCTAATGTAAATCCGCTGGGGCTTTCCGAGCATGTAAAGGAACAGCTTGCAGGACGGCTGGATATCCTGTCTTCTTATCCAGACAGAGATTATACTTCACTTCGCAGCACAATTTCAGAATATTGTAATATTCCTGCTGAATTCATCCTGCCCGGAAATGGTTCCAGCGAACTGATCGCACTGCTGATACAGGAACGAAATCCAAAGCATACCCTTATCTTGGGTCCGACCTATTCAGAATACTCCAGGGAACTCTCCTTCTCCGGAAGCACTCAGGAATACTACCACCTGCGCGAAGAGGATAACTTTGTTCTCGATGTAGATGACTTTTGCCGGACTCTGGATGGAAAATACGATTTTCTCATCCTCTGCAACCCAAATAATCCTACCTCATCTGCAATTAGCATAAATGACCTGCGCAGAATCGTTTCCTTCTGCAATGAGCGGAACATTTTCGTGATGATCGACGAAACTTATGTAGAATTTGCCCCGGATATCAATGAGATCACTGCTGTCAGCCTTACCAGAGAATTCACGAACCTTATGATTCTGCGCGGCGTATCAAAATTCTACGCAGCCCCAGGTATGCGTCTTGGCTACGGAATCACCGGGAACCTGGAATTTCTCAAAAAAATGAAAGAAAAACAGGTACCATGGTCTCTCAACAGTCTGGGAGCCCTGGCCGGCGAGCTGATGCTCCAGGATAAAACCTACATCCGCCAGACCCGGGACCTCATTCTCTCAGAACGCACCCGCCTGCTCAAAGCACTGGAGAATATCCCCACTTACAAAACCTACCCGGCCTACGCCAACTTTCTCCTCCTGAAAATCCAGAAGCCCGGCCTGACCTCCCGGGACGTCTTCGACGCCTGCATCCGTCAGGGTCTCATGATCCGTGACTGCTCCTCTTTCGAATGCCTGGACGGCGAATACATCCGCTTCTGCATCATGCACCCCCAGGACAACACCCGGCTTCTCCATATACTGGAGACCCTTTAATTGCTATAGTTAAAACTGAATACCAGCGGAGCGGAAAATATTTTGTCTGGGGTGCATTTGCAGGAGTCTTAGATATTCTTAGTTTTCAGAAATCTGCGTTATGAGCTGGCTGCATCACTGTCTGAGCGAAGTTTGCAACGGAGCGAGTTTGACAAGACGGCTCATGCTTTTAGCAGATTTATGGAAACTTAGAATATCTTAGGCTCCGAAACCGCACCCCAGACAAAATATTTTCCGCTCCGCGTCCCTCTTGAACATAAAAAGAGCCAGAAACTCCCCTTTTCCGAAGTTTCTGGCCTTTTTTATCAGTTTTTAAAGCTATGGATCGGTGCCGGAATCCTTCCACCACGCTGCACAAACGCATCACAGGAGAACTGATTCACCGGCATGATCGGTGCATAACCAAGCAGTCCACCAAACTCAACCACTTCGCCAACCCCCTTACCAATTACCGGGATCAGACGAACCGCCGTAGTCTTCTGGTTCACCATACCAATTGCAGACTCATCCGCAATAATACCCGCAATCGTAGAAGCCTTCGTATCTCCGGGAATTGCAATCATATCAAGACCTACAGAACATACACAAGTCATAGCTTCTAGCTTCTCAAGAGTCAGTGCCCCTGCATTCACCGCATCAATCATACCCTGATCCTCGCTGACCGGAATAAATGCACCACTCAAACCACCAACTGCTGTAGAAGCCATAACTCCACCCTTCTTAACCTGGTCATTTAACAGAGCAAGCGCTGCTGTTGTGCCCGGTGCACCTGCATGCTCCAGACCAATCTCCTCAAGGATCTCAGCAACACTGTCACCAATTGCAGGAGTAGGAGCCAGAGACAGATCCACGATACCAAACTTAACACCAAGACGTCTGGAAGCCTCCTGTGCTACCAGCTGACCAACACGTGTTACCTTGAAGGCAGTACGCTTGATCATCTCACAAAGAGTTTCAAAATCCTTACCTCTTACCTGTTCCAGCGCAGTCTTAACAACGCCAGGTCCGCTGACACCAACGTTAATGATAGTGTCTGCTTCTGTCACACCATGGAAAGCGCCTGCCATAAACGGGTTATCATCCGGTGCATTACAGAATACAACCAGCTTCGCACATCCCAGGGAATCCTGATCTTTGGTAGCTTTCGCTGTTTCCAGAACGATCTCACCCATCAGCTTAACAGCATCCATATTGATACCTGTACGTGTAGATCCAACATTTACAGAACTGCAGACACGCTCTGTCTTCGCCATAGCCTGTGGGATAGATTCGATCAGAAGTCTCTCAGCAGGAGTCATTCCCTTGCTTACCAGTGCAGAATAACCGCCGATAAAGTTTACGCCTACCACCTTGGCAGCCTTATCCAGAGTTTCTGCAATAGTTACAAAATCTTCCTTTGTCTTACATGCAGCTCCGCCAATCAATGCGATCGGAGTTACGGAAATTCTTTTATTTACGATCGGAATTCCATATTCACTGGAAATAGCCTCACCTGTAGATACCAGATCCTTTGCACAGGTTGTGATCTTTTTATAGATTTTCTCATTTAAAACAGCAAGATCACTGTCAATACAGTCCAGAAGGCTGATACCCATAGTAATGGTACGCACATCCAGATTCTCCTGCTCGATCATTTTATTCGTTTCATTTACTTCAAAAATATTGATCATTTTGTTTTTCTCCCTTGTATGTTCTCTCAGCATTTTTCAGGCAATCTGATACAGGAAAGTCCCTCAGTGGCTTACCTGCTTAGATTTTCTCAGATTCTGTGCATTACATTGAAGATATCTTCATGCTGGCAGCGGATCACTACACCGATCTTATCTCCAAGGGCTTCCAGTTCTTTGGCAAGAACTCCGTTGTCTTTCTCACATTTGCTGGCATCTGTTACCATCATCATGTTGAAATATCCCTGTACGATGGTCTGGGAGATATCAAGAATGTTTACATTATTGTCTGCAAGATAAGTACAAACCTTTGCAATAATTCCTACGGTATCGTTTCCTACTACTGTGATGATTGTCTTTTTCATAAGTTCTTTGTCCTTTCTACACTGTAATTACTTCTGATATGCAATCCCTCTGTGCCACCTGAATTCTGAAATCACGCGACTTATAAGGGTTGTCACCTAAGGTTACTTCTGAACAGACGGTTTCATATGCCAGTTCCTCATAGTTATTTTCCCTGCTCAGATGTCCAAGGAAAATCCCTTTCATATTGTCATGCAGCAGCCTGCATAAAAGCCTGCCTGCATTCTCATTGGAAAGATGTCCCCTGTCTCCAAGGATTCTCTGTTTCAGATAATAGGGATATTTTCCAACCTGCAGCATACGGATGTCATGATTTGCTTCCAGAAGAAGCGCATCCAGATTCTGCAGATTACCGACTATGTACTCATTATATTTTCCAAGGTCTGTAGCAATCCCCACAGAATGCTCTCCACACTCTACCCGGTATCCTACGGGCTGTGCAGCATCATGAGGGATCGTAAAAGGATTCACTGTCAGATCATTAATCTCAAAAGGCTCATCTTCGTGTATCTCACGAAAAATCCCTTCCGGCATTTTTCCAAGATTCATGTGAGATAAAGCTTCCACAGTTCCTTCTGTCGCATAAACCGGTATCTGATGTTTCCTTGCGATCACGCCCAGACCTTTGATATGATCCGAATGTTCATGTGTAATCAAGATACCATCAATATCTTTTCCTGTCAATTCCAGAGAATTCAATCCCTGTTCTACTCTTTTTCCGCTGATGCCTACATCCACCAGAAGATGGGTATTATCTGAGCCCACATAAATACAGTTTCCGCTGCTTCCGCTGGCAATGCTACAAAGTCTCATATTTTCTGATTCCTTCCTCAATCTGCCGTCTGGTCTGTGCAAAATCTCCGTTATTTACCACAACATAGTCTGCATTTTCCCGAAAAAAAGTCTCCGGTGCCTGACTGGCAATGATACTGACTGATTTCTCTCTTGTATAACCGCGGTTCTCCATCAGTCTCCTGATACGGATCTCTTCATCCGTATGAATATACCATATCGTATCGCAAAACTCCTGATAATGATCTTCCAGAAGGAGTGCAGCTTCCACCACACATATCTTCTGTTCCTGCTGTTTCTTTACAGCTAACTGCTCTCTGATGTACTGTTTCACAGCCGGATGGATGATCTGGTTTAATTTCTCCAGAAGCTCTGGATGTGAAAATACTACATCCGAAACCTGTCTGCGGTCAATAGTTTTATCATTTTTTATGATTTGTCTTCCAAATAGTGCAATCACCGGTTCATAACAGGACTGCCCCGGCTCCATCACCAGATGCCCGATCTCATCTGCTTTCATCACATATGCCTGATACTTTTCTTCAAGAAAATCAAGCACTGTACTTTTTCCGGCACCCACTCCGCCGGTAATTCCTATTGTTATCATCATCACTTCGCCTCATACCAGTTATTACCCTGATGCATATCGACTTCCAGTTCTACGGAAAGCTTTGTGGCACCTTTCATCTCTTCTTCAAGAATAGCAGAAACCTGCGGGATTTCCTCTTTACAGGTCTCTATCAGAAGTTCATCGTGTACCTGAAGTACAAGACGGGATTTAAGATTCTCATCCTTTAATCGTCTGTACACACGGTTCATTGCAATTTTAATGATATCCGCCGCAGTTCCCTGTATTGGAGAGTTCATGGCTACTCGCTCCCCAAAAGACCTCTGCATAAAATTACCGGATTTCAGTTCCGGGATCGGCCTGCGTCTGCCAAACATGGTAGTCACATATCCTTTTTCTTTTCCCTCTTCCACCAGTCCATCAAGAAATCCTTTGATCTTTGGATAAGTTTCAAAATATCTTTCAATATATTCGGCTGCTTCTTTTCGTGTGATACTTAAATCCTGGCTGAGCCCAAAGGAACTGATCCCATAAACGATTCCAAAATTTACTGCCTTGGCATTTCTCCTCTGCAGATCTGTCACCTCATTAAATGGCACATGGAATACCTCTGATGCTGTATGTCTGTGGATATCCTGGGCTTCTTTATATGCCTGGATCAGTTTCTCATCCCCTGACATATGCGCCAGAACGCGAAGCTCGATCTGGGAATAGTCCGCATCCAGAAATACATATCCCTCTTCCGGAACAAATACCTTACGGATCAGTCTTCCAAGCTCCATTCTTACAGGGATATTCTGAAGATTCGGCTCTGTGCTGCTGATCCTTCCTGTTGCTGTAATTGTCTGGTTAAAAGTAGAATGAATCCTGCCGTCCTCTGCGATCTCACCAACAAGCCCGTCTGCATAAGTAGATTTCAGTTTCGCAAGCTGACGGTACTCCAGAATATCCTTTACAATGGGATACTCCGGTGCAAGCTTTTCCAGAATATCTGCCGCTGTGGAATAACCTGTCTTTGTTTTCTTTCCACCCTTAAGGCCAAGCTTTTCAAACAGGATCACTCCCATCTGTTTCGGAGAATTGATATTAAACTCTTCCCCTGCCTGCTGCCAGATCTGCTTCTCCAGTTCTCCAATACGTACACTTAATTTCTCACCGTAGCTTTTCAGTTCTTCACTCTTCACGCTGATTCCCCATTTTTCCATGGAATCAAGAGTAAAGATCAGCGGAAGCTCAATCTGTGTATATACATTCCACATACCTGTATCACGCAGTGCTTCACACATGGGTTTCCGGCAGGCAAGTGCTGTATAGGCCATGTAGCAGGCCCATACTGCAAGCCCCTCTGCACTCTCCTCCCATGCTTTTTCCACTGTTTTCTTTCCAAGAAGTTCCTCTCTTGCAGGCAGGATACGACCATTCAGATATTCCTTTGCCATATCATCGTAAGTATAGGAGGATTTCAGAGGATTCAGCAGATATGCAGCCACACCTGCATCAAATACAGCCATCGGATCATCAGATTTTATATGCTTGAGTAATGCCTTTACATCCAATGCACATACACATTTTTTATCATATTTCAGAGTACCGTCTGTATTGACATCAGATATCTCATTTTCCGGATCCTTCTTCACATCATCTGTATTAGATTTCATAATATTCTCTGTGTTGGATTCAGATACTTTATGAAGGAGCCCTTCCAATTTTCCGCAGAGATAACCTTCTGTGATCATCCCTTCTACAGGAATATAATAAATTTCCTCTTCATTCAGCGCAAGTCCTGCACCAAATACCCTGCCATTCTCTGTAACCAGAGAAACACCCGCTGTCTTTCCTGCTTCCGCTTTCGCAAACAGCGCTTCACAGCCTGCCAGGTCTGCACATGTGAAAAACTCCTGTTCCAGCGTATCTTCCTGTACTGCCGCAGAGTCAAAACGGTTAAGCAGATTCTTAAATTCCAGCTGTCTGCAGAGAAGGAAAGCTTCTTTTGTATAAAGATTTCCCAGTTTTGCCTTTTCATACGAAAACTCTATGGGACTGTCCGTACAGATCGTAGCCAGAGCCTTGCTCATCTGCGCCATATCATAATGTTCTCTCATTGATTCCCTGGCTCTGTTTGGCTTCAGCTCTTCCAGATGTTCATGAGCATTCTCAATACTTCCATACTCCACAATAATCTTTGTGGCAGTCTTCTCACCTACTCCCGGGATTCCCGGAATATTGTCAGCACTGTCACCCATCAGAGCCTTTAACTCAATGATCTGAGGAGGTGTAACCTGATATTTCTCGATCACCTGCTGTGCATGATAATCCTCTATGGTGGTCTTGCCCCTTACAGTCTTTGGCAAACGGATCATAACCTTATCTGTCGCAAGCTGAAGCAGATCTCTGTCACCGGAAAGGATTGTCGCATCCATTCCTGCCGCTTCGCTTTTCCTGGCCAGAGTTCCCAGAATATCATCCGCTTCGTAGCCTTCTTTTGTCACAACATTCACACCCATTGCAGTAAGCATTTCTTTAATCAGCGGTACCTGCTCTCTCAGTTCTTCAGGCATGGGTTTACGTGTTCCCTTGTATGCTTCAAACATCTTATGGCGGAAAGTCGGTGCCTTCAGGTCAAATGCCACTGTCAGATACTGAGGCTTCTCTTCCTCGATCGTCCGAAGAAGGATATTCAGGAAACCATATACTGCCCCTGTGTGTTTTCCTTCTGAATTTGTAAGATCCGGCAGACCATAAAAAGCTCTGTTCAGAATACTGTGTCCGTCAATCAGTAATATTTTTTCGCTCATAAAATCCTCCAGTGTCTTTATAGAATGTAATTTGTCTCCATCATTACAAAAATCAATATTGCCGCAATCGTAGCGATCAGAAGGCATATACTTACTCCAAACATCAGCCAACTGGCTTTCTTCTTGCGGATATATCTTCTGGATTTCCGGATATCCTGTTCCAGCAGTTTTTTGAAATCCAGAACCGAATCGCTGCTGTCATCATCAAGCTGCTGTGTTACCTCATGTACAATAAAATATGTTTCCAGTTCATCATAACAGGAAGAACAATTCTGTACATGATCGAGAAACTCTTCCAGTTCATTTAGCGGAAGATCATGTTTAATATAACTACTCACCATTCCTTCTGCAGTTCGGCAATCCATCTTCATTCCCTTCTTTCTTCCAAAAAACATCCAGGATGCTGCGTTCACTATTACGAATTATAACCGAACCGGAGTTAATTGGCAAGGAAAAGCAGCAGAAGCTCAAATCGCCTCTGCTGCTTTCATTGCTGTTCACTCAGTTTTCAGTGACATAACCAAATTTCCGGATTGCCTGCGGCAATGGACTTTTGGCTTGTATATCTTGAGAAAATATCACTTCTGCAGATTCACTTTCCCGGAAGATGTATCTGCATCAGCTTCTGTACTGTTTTCGGATTCTGCATTGTTCTCAGACTTTGTATTACTTTCAGATTCTGCCACTACAGTGGGAACCTGTACAGGTGCATTCAGGATCTTCATAAATTCCTCACCTGTAATTGTCTCATGCTCATACAGATATTTTGCAAGTTCATGGAGCTTTCCGATATTGTCCTGAAGGATTTTCAGTGCTTTCTGGTGTTCCATCCTGACAAGCTCCACAACCTTCTTATCCAGAAGAGTCTGTGTCTCAAAAGAACAGCTTAAGCTGGAGTCTCCGCCCAGATACTGATTTGTCACATTCTCCATGGCAACCATATCGAAGTCTTCACTCATACCATATCTGGAGATCATTGCTCTTGCAAGCTTAGTCGCCTGTTCGATATCATTGGATGCTCCGGTTGTAATAGAGTGGAAGATCAGTTCCTCAGCGGCACGACCGCCTGTAAAGGTCGCTATCTTATTTGCAAGTTCTTCCTTTGTCATCAGATAATGATCTCCGTCATCCACCTGCATGGTATATCCGAGTGCTCCTGATGTACGCGGAATAATAGTGATCTTGTGGACCGGTGCAGATTCGGTCTGCTTTGCTGCAACCAGCGCATGTCCGATTTCATGATAAGCAACTATCAGTTTTTCTTTATTGGAAAGAACTCTGTTCTTCTTCTGATATCCTGCGATAACTACCTCAATACTCTCCTCAAAATCTGCCTGAGTGGCAAATTTTCTGCCGTCACGTACTGCACGAAGTGCTGCTTCATTGACAATATTTGCAAGTTCTGCACCGGAAGCTCCGGCTGCAGCTTTCGCAATCTCATCAAAACGTACGGAATCTGCGATCTTAATCTTCTTTGCATGGACTTTAAGGATTTCCTCACGTCCTTTTAAATCCGGAAGTTCAACAGGAATACGTCTGTCAAAACGTCCGGGGCGAAGAAGTGCGGGATCAAGGGAATCCGGTCTGTTGGTTGCCGCAAGGATCACAACACCTTTGGAGCCGTCAAAACCATCCATCTCTGTAAGCAGCTGGTTCAGAGTCTGCTCGCGCTCATCATTGCCGCCTGTAAATCCGGCACCATCACGTTTCTTGCCAATTGTGTCGATCTCATCGATAAATACAATACATGGAGCTTTCTCATTCGCCTGTTTGAAAAGATCACGCACCTTGGCAGCGCCCATACCAACAAACATTTCCACGAATTCAGAACCGGAAATGGAGAAGAACGGAACTTCCGCTTCACCGGCTACCGCTTTTGCAAGAAGTGTTTTACCTGTACCCGGAGGGCCTACAAGAAGGGCTCCTTTCGGCATAGATGCACCGATTTCTCTGTATTTCTGCGGGTTATGAAGATAATCTACGATTTCTGTCAGAAGATCCTTGGCTTCGTCCTCTCCCGCTACATCTGAGAATTTGATTCCCGTAGATGATTTCACATATACTTTCGCATTACTCTTTCCAAATGACATTGCCCCACCGGGACCTCCGCCCATGGAACTCATCATCTTCTTGCTGAGCCACCTTCCAAGAAGGATAAAGATGGCAATCGGCAGTACATATCCTGCGATCAGACTGATCCAGATAGATGTCTGCTGTGGTGCTGCTGCACCGAACTTGACATTTGCATCATGTAAACGGTCTACAAGGTCAGGATCATTCATCTTGACAGTTCTGAAATAACCCTCCTGTCCGTCACTCTCTGCTACATAATAAATATAATCATCCTGAATTTCTACTGTCTTAACGTAATCCTTCTCTACCCCTGTCAGGAAAGTACTGTAATCCGTCGTCTGTACCTTTCGTCCCTCAATTGCAGGAAGTAACAGCACATTCAGAAGAATGATAATAACTGCCGCAATGATATAATATACATAAAGCGGTTTTCTGCCAGGCTTTTTATTATCAAGGTTCATTGGCTTTTCCTCCATTTCGTTTTGTTATGATGTAACATATCACTTATTCATCTCTTTTTCAAGAAAAGCGAGATAAATTTCATAAAGATTTTAGAATTATCTGAACTGGTAAACCTCACATGACTAAAGTCACGTGCTTCCAGACGCTTTAGGCGTCCGACTGAATATCGGCGGATACGCCTGTAACTTAGGTGCGCAGTTATGCGCATTTCCCATGCCAGATATGGCTGGTTCCCACATTACAGGTAGTCCGCTGTATATCTGCCTGTATCTATGCTGCTTTTAAGAG
>OBUS01000051.1_pt1 | contig 145255 bp, 170 predicted proteins | sample 1475921 | NCBI WGS metagenome assembly OBUS01 (sample SAMEA2579948, study PRJEB22360) | human gut metagenome | reverse complement strand
CAACATAGGCTTATAGCCTCAGAGAAAACCACGTCTTTTAGGCGTGGTTTTTATTTAGGAGGAAATGTATGAGTAAGAAATTAGTTGCGTATTTTAGTGCTAGTGGTGTTACAAAAAAAGTCGCACTTAGACTGGCTCAAGAAGAATTAGCGGAATTATTTGAAATTTGTCCAAAGATCGAGTATACAAGTGCTGATTTAAATTGGATGGATGATAATAGTCGCAGTTCTTTAGAAATGAAGGCGCAAAGCTGTAGACCAGAGATTTTAAACAAATTGGATAATCTTGATCAATATGAGATAATCTATCTAGGTTTTCCAATCTGGTGGTATGTTGAACCTCGAATTATTGATACCTTTTTGGAAAGTTATAATTTTTCTAAAAAACAAATTGTACCTTTCGCTACATCTGGAGGTAGCGGTATCAGTAATGTTGTAGAAAATTTAAAAGCTCATTATCCGGAGCTTAATTTTGCTGATGGCAGATTATTAAATAATTATATTGATTAACGAAAGTGGTAGAAAAATCTACTGCTTTTGTTTTTCATAAGATGAAACAAATAAGAAATTAATAATCAATAGTGCTAACATTAAAATAAATTAGAATACGGAGGTCGATAAAATGACAAAACAATTTCCTGAAGGATTTTTATGGGGTGGTGCCACTGCTGCTAATCAATTTGAAGGTGGTTGGAAAGAAGGTGGAAAAGGTATTTCGGTAAGTGACGTGGCATTATTTACGGATCCTAAAAGTTTAAAAGAGTTAACTGATGTACATGGATTATGTGATATTACTGATGAAATGATTGATCAGGCATTAGCAACGGATGATGAAGTTTATTATCCAAAACGACATGCTAGTGATTTTTATCATCACTGGAAAGAAGATATTAAATTATTAGGGGAAATGGGATTTAAGGTTTATCGTTTGTCAATTGCCTGGAGTCGGATATTTCCCAATGGTGATGAATTAGTACCTAATGAAGCGGGATTAAAATTCTATGATGACATATTTGACGAGTGTGCAAAGTATGGAATTGAACCATTAGTAACAATGTCACACTATGAACCACCACTAGAGTTTGCAAGAAAGTATAATGGCTGGTATGATCGTCGAGCAATAGATTTTTTTGTTAGATATGTTGATGTAATAACTAAACGTTATAAAAATAAAGTTAAATATTGGCTTACATTTAATGAGATAGATTCAATTATTAGACATCCATTTATGACTGGTGGTTTGATTGAATCAAGATTTAAACCGGAAGAATTTGAAGAAGTATGTTTTCAGGCCATGCACCATCAATTTGTTGCTAGTGCTTTAGCGACTAAGGTCACTCATGATAATATTCCTGATGCAAAAGTGGGGTGTATGTTGACTAAATTAACGTATTATCCATATACATGCAAACCTGAAGATGTTTTAGAAGCACAACAAAGAATGCGCTCAATTTACTGTTTCTCTGATACCCAAGTTCATGGTGAGTATCCAGCATATTTATTAAGTATGTATAAAAATAAGGGCTTCAATATTAATATGACAGAAGAAGATTTAAGAATTATGAAAGAATATCCAGTTGATTTTATTTCATTTAGTTATTATTCATCTAGCTGTGTGGCTAAAGATGATACTGGATTAAATAAAACTGCAGGTAATACTGTAACTGCAATTAAAAATCCTCATATTCCTAGTTCTGATTGGGGTTGGCAAATTGATCCAATTGGTTTAAGAGTATCATTAGTTGATCTATACGATCGTTATCGTAAACCGTTATTTATTGTAGAAAATGGCTTAGGGGCTAAAGATGAATTGATTGATGGCAAGGTACATGATGATTATCGAATTGATTATTTAAAACAACATTGTCAAGCAATGTATGAAGCCATTCATGAAGATGGTGTTGAGCTAATGGGTTATACCACATGGGGATGTATTGATTTGGTATCTAATTCAACAAACCAAATGTCTAAACGTTATGGTTTTGTGTATGTTGATGTGGATGATTATGGTAATGGTTCATATAAACGTTATAAAAAAGATTCGTTTGACTGGTATAAACAAGTTATTGCGACAAATGGGGCATCTATACTAGAGGACTAAGTCCTCTTTTTATTATTTTATGATTCAAGTTGTTTATAAAAAATGATTACAATTAAAGATAAACATCATGATAATGGATTCAAAGAGGTATAACTGAAGGTATGAGGATTGGACTCAAATTAGGAAAAGTAATCGGCTTAGAATAAGATATTTTAAAACAGGTAATTGTGAAGGATAGTAAATAAATTTAGATTGAGTTGGCTGTTAGAGAGAAAGTTTTAATAGTTTTTATTTATTAAATTTTGAACGAAATTTTCAAAAAGTAAAACTAAATATTGAATATCTTGACGTTTTTCAACCAAAGCAATTTTCTACGGTAGAACTAAAATTTGTTAGCGGTTACAATTATTCTATAAATTAAATTTTGTGCACAATAAAATTTTAATTGATAAAAGGAGAAAGAGTTATGAGTATGACTGATCGTCTTACCGAGGGGCTATTAAAGGTCGCTTCAAAAATTTCTAATCAACGTCATATGACAGCGATTAAAAATGCATTTACTGCTTTGCTGCCAATTATTATTACGGGAGCATTTTGTACGCTGTTTAGTAATGTTGTGTGTAGTACAACTACTACAGGAATCAGCTTAGCTAAAATTGATGGATTTGCTTGGCTTGAAGAATTGACACCATTATTTACCGCAGCTAATTACGCTACTTTAAATTTCTTTACGATTGGTACAGTAGTGTTAATAGCAATTGAAATGGCTAAACAATTAGGACATAAAGAGACAGTGGCACCAGTTGTTGCAATTTCTGCATATGTATCTTTGTGCGATTCGTTTACTAAAGTTGCAGTTGAGGGAGTAACTGATTTAGTTGAAGTAGTCAATGTATTGCCGCGTGAGTTTACTAATGCACAAGGATTATTTTTAGGAATGATCGTAGCTATTGTTTCAATGGAAATATATTGTCGCTTAGCAGATAGTGGAAAATTAGCAATTAAAATGCCCGAATCAGTGCCATCAAATGTTTCATCAGCATTTAATGCATTATTTCCGGCAGTACTTACAATTTTGATTATTTCGGCCTTTGGACTTTTATTTACAAAAGTAACAGGGAATTCAATTTACAATATGATTTCAACATGGATTCAAGCGCCGTTAAGAGGTATTTTGACAGGATTACCGGGATATTTATTAATATTCTTCCTTTCAACTTGTTTCTGGGTTATTGGTATCCATGGTACTCAAGTATTAAAACCGGTTTATCAAGCAACCATGTTAGAAGCTGTTATCGCAAATACTGATGCTGCAGCTAATGGTCAAACCCCACAATTTATTTTAAATGAAACATTTATTAGTTGTTTTACAACAATGGGTGGAGCAGGCTGTACGATTGGACTATTATTTGCTATGCTGCTGGCATCAAAACGTTCCGACCATCGAACAATTGCTAAACTATCTTTAGCCCCTGGGCTATTTAATATTAATGAAACAATGACTTTTGGATTGCCAATTGTATTAAATCCAATTTTTATGATTCCATTTATTTTAACACCTGTCATTACCGCAACATTTGCATATTTTATGACAGTAATTGGTTTCTGTGGAAAAATGATTTATGCAGTTCCGTGGACTACTCCACCATTACTAATTGCCTGGTTAGGTTCGGGAGGAAGTATTGGGGCAGTTATTACTCAAGCCCTTTGTGTAGTATTATCATTTATCGTTTATTTACCATTTGTTTTTGCTGCAAATAAGCAAGAAAATTAATCAAGGAGAATAGAGATGGCAACAAAAGTAATCAAACAGAACAATCGGGGATTGACTCTACGACAACAAAATATTTTAAGGATGAAAGAGGAGCTCAATAAACCAGATGAAAAAGCATTACATCCTTTCACTAAATATAAAATCATCACATATTTTTTAGTTATTTTATTTCCACCTATTGCGATGTATCGTGTTTGGAAAAAGGATTCTACTTTTGATATCACAGAAAAAATTGGGCAAACTTTGACTTGTGTGCTCTATGTTTGCTATCTAATTCAATTAATTTTTTAAATCTCCAGTTAAAACTGGGGATTTTTAATTAGTAATTTTTAGAAAATGAAAAAAATGTTGCTTCGTCAATAAAAATATTATAATGAAGAAAAATAAGATACGCGAGGATAGAGAGATGATTATTGATAAAATGAATACCCTAGAAAATCTTACTAATCAAGAAAAAGCAGTTGTCGACTACATTATTGCTAATCCTAAAGCTTTATTGGAAATGAGTGTTAATGAGTTAGCTAATGCAAGTTATACTAGTGCATCGACAATTACAAGATTATGTAAAAAATTAGGTACTAAAGGATATGCTGATATGAAATTTATTTATGTATCAGAATATCCTGAAATGATGAAATTAAAGGATTCATTAAAAGTAGTACCATTCAGTCGAAATAGTGGAATTGACGATATTATTCATACTATGCCGTTAATTTATTCACGTGCTATTGATCATACTCGCAGCATGCTCGATCGTAATACGGTTATTCGCGTAAGCAACTTAATGAAGCGAGCACAAGTAATTGATTTATACGGTGATGGAATCAATTTTGAAATTGCTCGTAATATTTGTTACAAACTTGACGAAATCGGAATTTCAGCAAATGCTTATAACAGTATCCAGTGGAATCACTGTAAAAGATTGCAGCAAGATAAAATTCCTTCATTTTCAATCTTATTATCACATACTGGTAAAAATCCGAGTATGGTTGATGCTGCGAAACGTTTAAAACAATATAATATCCCTAGTTTATCAATAACCGGGAATGTTGATAAGCGGTTATTGAATCTAACAGATTATAATTTTCAAATTATGATAACAGAAAATACCTTTGAATTTTCAACAGTAATTTTTACTATGTCATCACTATATATTTTAGATATCTTAGTAGCATCTTTAATTGTTCATAATTACGATAAAATAGAACGGCATCTTGAAGAATTGATTGGGCAGCGCTATGATTGGCAAAATGACTAATGGTTGATAATTTCAAAAAAGCTTAAAACAAATTATAATATTTGATAATTCTAACCGAAACAATATATCGATATGGGCAACTGCTGATTAAAAACTTATAATAAAATTATATAGGAGGAGTTATGATGAGAAAATTTCCAGAAGGTTTTTTATGGGGCGGTGCAACTGCAGCTAATCAAGTAGAAGGTGGCTGGAAAGAAGGTGGAAAAGGTATTTCGGTTTCTGATTGTGCCCGTCATCACCTTGATGTTGATGTTGAAAATTATAAAGCTCATAATCATATTACTAGTAAAGATATTGAAGAAGCATTAGCAAGTGATGACGATAGTTTGTATCCAAAACGGCATGGGAGTCAGTTTTATTATCATTATAAAGAAGATATTAAAATGTTTGCAGAAATGGGGTTTAAAGTTTACCGGATGTCGATTGCCTGGTCGCGAATTTTCCCTAATGGTGATGATGAACAACCAAATGAAGCGGGCTTAAAATTTTATGATGATGTATTTGATGAGTGTGCAAAGTATGGAATTGAACCACTTGTAACAATGTCACATTATGAACCCCCATTAAATTTAGTATTAAAATATAATGGCTGGTATAATCGTAAATTAGTTGGATTCTTTGAAACGTTCGTAAAAACAATTTGTGAACGTTATAAAAATAAAGTTAAATATTGGCTTACTTTTAATGAAGTGGATAGTATGATTCGTCATCCTTATACTACTGGTGGTTTGATTGAAGATCGTTTTCCAGGAATTAAATGGAATCAGGTAATTTTTCAAGCAATGCACCATCAATTTGTAGCTAGTGCGTTAGCAACAAAAATTTGTCATGAAATTATTTCTGATTCAATGGTAGGGTGTATGTTGACTAAACTGACATACTACCCTTATAGTTGCAAACCAGAAGATGTCTTACAAGCCCAACAAGATATGAGAGGTACATATTGTTATAGTGATACTCAAGTATTTGGTGAATATCCTGCTTATTTATTAGCAAAATTTAAAAATGAGGGAGTAGAAATTGTAAAAGAACCTGGTGATGATGAAGTGATGAAAAAGTATCCTGTTGATTTTGTATCATTTAGTTACTATATGTCATCATGTTCAGCTGCTAGTAGCGAAGGTTTAGATACAGCAGTTGGAAATACTGTCACAGCAGTTAAAAATCCTTACTTGCCTTCAAGTGAATGGGGCTGGCAAATTGATCCAATTGGTTTAAGAATTTCAATGGTTGATTTATATGACCGTTATCGTAAACCGTTATTTATTGTAGAAAATGGTTTGGGTGCAAAGGATGTAGTTTTACCTGATGGAACTATTGATGACCAATATCGGATTGATTATTTCGATTGTCATTTTAAAGAAATGCTTAATGCTATTGAAATTGATGGAGTCGAATGTTTAGGATATACTTCTTGGGGATGTATTGATATTGTTTCAGAATCGACAAAGCAAATGAGTAAAAGATATGGCTTTATTTATGTAGATGCTGATGATTACGGTAAGGGAACATACAAACGAATTCCTAAAAAAAGTTTTTATTGGTATAAAAAGGTAATTGAAACTAATGGAGCATGTTTATTTGAGGACTAAGGTCCTCTTTTTTGTGGATTATAAAAAACTTAATTAGATTACATTGACTTTCCCCTTAGGGCAAGGTGTAAGATGAACATAGAGATTAGTAGGAGGTACTAATTTATGTTATCAATTGGGGAGTTTTCAAAGATATGCCAAGTTTCGACTAAAACATTACGATATTATGCTGAAATTGGGCTAATTTTACCCGATGAGATCAATCTGGAAAATGGTTATCGATATTATTCTATTGATCAGTTAGAAACAATGTTATTTATTAATCGCTTAAAATCATATAATTTTTCACTAGAAGAAATTAAAGAAATTTTTGAAATAGAAGAAGCACAGGATGAAAAATTATGTAAAGCTTTAATGAAAAAGAAAAAGGAGATTGATTTAAAAATCCAAAATTATCAAAATTCTTTAGCGCAGCTGCATGAGGATATCACAACTCTCCAACAAGGAAAATCAATTATGTCGTATCTAGATAAAATTGATGTGCAGCTAGTAGAAATACCGCCTATGAATTTGCTGAATATTCGTAAAATGATTCAAGAAGATGAATTTGCTGAAGCATACAGTAATAGTTTTGGACAATTGTTTAGAGAAATTATGACCGATAAGTTAACAGTAACCGCGCCACCGATGGTACTTTTCCACAGCTCAGAATTTACTTTACAAGGGTTAGATACAGAATTTGCCATTCCTGTACAAGAAACAAATAATAGAACTAGAGAATTTGTACCGGGAACATGTCTTAAAACGGTTGTTCATGGCTCTTATTCTAATTTGTCTTCGATATATATTAAACAATGTGAATGGGCGGAAAAAATAGGTTATAAAAATGATGCCCCTTTGTATGAAGTATATGTAAATGATCCATCACAGGTTACAAGTGACAAAGAACTTATTACTGAAGTTTATTATCCAGTAAGTAAGCTTAAAGTTTGATGAAAATAAAGGAGAACTAGATGAACCAAGAGAAAATAATGCAGTTAGAAGAAATCATTAATACAAAATATGATAATATTACAGGAATTATTGGATTAAAAAATGGTGTAACAAAATATGAAAATTATTTTAATGGGGGTAACGTAAATAGTACGGTACATGTTGCTTCTGTTACTAAAAGTATTATTTCAATTTTAATCGGGATAGCTTTAGATAAAGGTTATATAGAAAAAATTGATCAAAAGATTATAGATTTTTTTCCGAATTATGTAATAAAAAACAATAATTTGGCAATTCAAAAAATTACTATTAGAGATATGATGACGATGACTGTACCTTACAAATATCAAGAAGATTCTTATATTAAATATTTTACAAGTAAAGACTGGGTTACTTTTTCCCTTAATTTACTAGGTGATTGTGGTGAAATTGGAAAATTTCAGTATGCTCCATTAATTGGGCCAGATATATTATCAGGTATTTTAGTTAATACTACAGGAAGATCAGTATTTGATTTTGCTACTGAATATTTATTTACACCACTTGGAATTGAAGTTAAAGATAAAATCACTTTTAGCAGTGAGGAGGAACAAGTAGCTTTTCTTAAAGCTAAAGATATTAACGGCTGGGTGATAGATTCATGTGGCATTAATGCAGCAGGATGGGGACTTACGTTATCAACTAGGGCGATGGCTAAAATTGGGCAATTATATCTAAATCAAGGACGATGGAATAAGCAACAAATTGTTTCAAAGCAATGGGTTATTGATTCAATAAAAAAACAAAGTTATAATGATGAACTTAATTTAGCATATGGATATTTATGGTGGCTGCATCAAGATGGTTTTATGGCAATGGGTGATGGGGGAAATGTTATTTATGTAAATATCATGAAAAAAATAGTAATATCGATTACTGCTACGTTTAAACCAGATGTTAATGATCGAATTGAATTTATTAAAGAATATCTAGAACCGCTATTTGATGAATAATTAAATAAGAACAGATAACTTTAAAGTTATCTGTTCTTTAAATAGGGGAATATAATGGACAAAATAAAAATTAGAGGTTTGATTCAAAATAATCTTAAAAATATTGATTTAGATATTCCCAAACATAAAATTGTAATCTTTACTGGGGTATCAGGGCCGGGAAAGTCTAGTATTGTTTTTGATACGATTGCCACAGAGTCAGGTCGTCAGCTAAATGAAACTTTTGCGGCTTTTATAAGGGGAAAATTGCCACAATATGCTAAACCAAATCTTCAAAGTATTGAAAATTTGTCACCAGCGGTTATTATCGATCAATCTTCTTTGGGTGGGAATATTCGTTCAACAGCTGGAACAATTAGTGATTTGTATACTGATTTACGCATTTTATTTTCTCGTATTGGTAAGCCTTATTTTGGCAGTGCCTCGTGTTTTTCTTTTAATGATCCCGCCCAGTATGTTCGGGATTAGGAGAAGTAATGACAATTGAGGAGGTTCTTGACTTCTTTGATAATGCTAAAATTACTAAGAAGCTTCAACAATTAGTCGATGTGGGATTATCGTATATGACCTTAGGTCAGTCTTTAACAGCTTTATCTGGTGGTGAGATCCAAAGGATCAAGTTAGCTCAAGCTTTGAATAAAAAAGGGAATATATATATTAGATGAGCCGACGACAGGATTGCACCCGTGCGATATAACGAAATTGATGAAATTATTTAATTCGCTTGTCGATAGCGGTAATACAGTTATTATAATTGAACATAATCTTGATGTAATTAAACAGGCTGACTGGATCATTGATATTGGTCCTGAAGGTGGTAAAAATGGAGGCAAAGTTGTATTTCAGGGAACCCCCAAGGAAATGATTACAACTTCTTAGTCCCTTACAGCAAAGAATATACGGGAAACGACGGAGTTATTAGAGAAAAAATAAACTGTTCTTAAGATAGTTTATTTTTATTTTAAATTTTTGTATTAAGATATAATTTTAGGGTTTCCTTTTTTTAGGTGAATAATGTAAATTATTTGGTTATTATCAGACTTTTTGTCGATAATCTCACAATTGAAGAAGTGATATTATTGTGATATAATTTTCAAGTATCTTACAAAGAATGGAGGTCTGGAAATGGAATATCAAGATAGACTGTTTAATCAGAAAAATAGAGCATCTATGGATAAAATCATTAATAATTTACCAGGTGGGATTATTGTTTTTGAAATGCAGGAAAATAAGATTAAAACATTATTTTCAAATGACGGAACTTATCAGTTATTTGGATATAGTAAAGAAGCTTTTAAAACGGTTTTCCATAGTGATGTTTTTGAAATTGTTTATCAACCTGATCTAGCACCTCTACAAGAAGAATTTTATGAAGCTACTAAGAATAGAGAATCATTTGAGCATGGCTGCCGTTGTTTTCGTAATGATGGGACATTGATGTGGACATATTTTAGAGTGAACTATATTGGCACTGAAGATGGCCGAAATGTGTTTGTTGGATTGATTACCGATAGTTCTAAAGAACGCCTGCTAGAAGAAAAATCGCGAATTAATGAGGAAATGTATCATATTGCATTTAATCAAAGTAATGTATTTTTATTAGAATATGATCATCGTAGTAAACAGGTTTCTTGTTCAAGTGAAAGTAGTGCAGCGTATTTTGATTCAGCTGCTTTTTCAAATATCCCAGAATCATTGATTGATAGTGATTTGATTCACGAACGTTCATTTGATGATTTTTATCATTTTTATCATCAGATTATTGGTGGCGTAAAAACAGGGGAAGTTAAATTAAAAATGCGTGCACTTAATAGTGATAAATATATTTGGATTCATGTTAAATTCACTAATATTTTTGATGATGACAATCAGCCGATCAAAGCCGTTGGAGTTTACCAAAATATTGATGAGCAAGTGCGACTTGAGTCACGTTATCTTCAAGAAATTAAATATCGTCAAAAATTAATGCAACGCTCAATTACAAATCTTGAAGTTAATTTAACTACTGATGAAGTGATTAAAGCACACAATGTTACATATAATCTTTTAGGATTAGATGAAAAAGCAAGTTATAGTGAATTTATTAAAAAGATGGTTACATTAGTTGCTGATGAAGATAAACACTTATTTTTAGATACTTTTGGATTGGATAATGTACGTCAAGCTTACCATGATGGTAAAGATGATCTGAGAATTAGTTTTTTATTTTATCGTCCAACGAAAAAGCGTTATGGTTGGGTATCTACGCATATGATGTTTTTATATAATGAAGAAACTAATCAGTTGATGGGCTTTTTTTATGCTAACGATATTGATGATGATAAACGTAAGACGATTGAATTGACACGGCAGGCGCGGACTGATGCTTTAACCGGATTAATTAATCGTCGTGAATTGGAACGGGTAATTACATCAGAGATTCAGTTAGTTGAACCAGGTAACTATGGAGCCTTATTTATGATTGATGTAGATAATTTTAAATTAGTTAATGATGCAAATGGACATAGTGCTGGTGATGAAACGTTACGTTTTGTTGCTAATCGATTAAAGTCATTATTCCGTGGTGATGATGTTGTCGGTCGTTTTGGGGGCGATGAATTCATGGTCTATATGAAAGAAGTAGGAGCTAAAAAAGATGTTATTTCTAAGGCAAAACAGGTTAGTGAGGCACTAGCAACGACTTGTCCAGGAAGTAAAATTGATATTTCATGTTCAGTTGGTGTCACTTTTGTCGAGACTCCTCGAGTGATATTTGATGAAATTTATCATCAAGCTGACAGTGCTGCTTACGAAGCTAAAAAGAATGGAAAAAAGAGCTATCATATTTTTGAATAAAATGCCTGCGGGCATTTTTCTTTTAAGGAGGAAATTAAGGTGAATGGTAATAAAGTTAAAGTCATGGCACAAGGTGCGATGTTGGCATCATTATTTGGTGTACTAGGAGTTATTAATCTTTATACTGGGAGTATCTTTGATATTGTTTTAGCTTATGTTATGGTTATTGGGCTTGTATATTATACTTATTTATATGACTATCGAGCAGGATTGAGTGTTTTAGCAGTTACTTTTGTAATTTTATTTTTAGTTGGTGAATTATTTTTTACATTTTATGTTACTTTTACTTTAGTGATGGGGATATTTTATGGGTATTGTCTAAAACATGAAAAGCAGAAATGTTTTTCTAAATATGGCTTAATGATCATTTCAGCAATAAAAAACTTTTTAATTTTCTTTCTATTGGGAGGATTGTTAGGAATCAATGTTTATCAAGAGGGACTTGAGATGTATAGAGAGATTATTTCGTTAATACCAATGTTAAAAAATATTCTAACACCGGAAGTATCATTTGCATTGCTGTGGATATTTCTATTTATTAGTGAATCTTACATCGTTCGCGTGTATTCAAATATAATCGTAAGCAAATTGATGAAAAGAAAGTAAAATTAATGTATAATGATATTATTCTAGAGGTGGTGAGCTAAATGACAGTAAAGATGACACGAATAAAGAATGTAGTGATTGCTTTATTATTGATTGAATTTATATTTGCTTTGATGGGATATGTATTTCTTTCTAGTAATACATCTTTAGTTCTGGCTACATATATATTTATAAAGAATGTTATTGTTCTAGGATTTATCTTTTATTCATCAAGTTTGGCTAATGAAAATAATTTAAGTGTTAGTGAAGCGTTAAATAATGAAGCTAAAAATGCCTTTATTTTTGGTGGAATCGGCCTGATTAAATATGATGAAAACCGGAATATTTCTTGGATCAGTGATTTATTTACTGAGATGAAATTAAATATTGTTGGTAAAAAATTATTAGAATGGCAACCGTTATTAGCTTCTTTATTTGAAGATGATGATATTAAGGTGATTGATATCAATTCTCGTAAATTTGAGGTTTATAATAGTAAGGAAAGCCGTTTATTATATTTAAAAGATGTAAGTGATTATGTAGGGATTAGTAAAGAGTTTGAAGATCAGCAGGTTTGTGTTGCGTATATTACGGTTGATAACTATGAAGAGTCGATTGAACAGGCTGATGAACAAACAGCTGCTTCAATTCAATCAACGACACGCCAGATCGTATTAGATTGGGCAAAAGAAAATGGAATTGTTTTGAAACGCTATAAAAGTGATGGTTATATTGCAATGTTTAACGAAAGGACTTATCGTAAACAGGTTGAAGATAAGTTTAAGATCTTGGATTATTTTAAAGAACAAGCAGAGCAGTTAGGACAAATGATGACATTATCTATTGGAATTGGACGAGGAAGTAATATTCTCCGTGAACTTGATGAGCTGGCTTTTTCTGCGCTTTCGCTGGCTTATTCTCGAGGCGGAGATCAGGCTACAGTTAAATCAAATGATGAACCAATTCGTTTCTTTGGTGGAAATAGTGAAAGCTATGAAAAATCAAATAAAATTCGTGCCCGTGTAATTGCTCAATCATTAGCGGGATTGATTCGTCAGGCTAATAATGTTTTAATTATGGGGCATAAACAATCGGATTTTGATTCTTTTGGTGCTTCAATCGCAATGTATTCAATTTGTAAAGCCTATGGGAAAAAGGCACACATCATTATTGATTATGATTCATTGGAAGAAAAGACTGGGGTAATTGCTCGGAGCCTGCGTGATGATGAACGTTATCGTGGAGTTTTTATTACACCGGCTAGAATTAATGAATTTAATCACAGTAAAACCTTGCTGGTGAATGTTGATAATCATAAACCGTCATTAGCAATCGATGCTAATGCACTTGATATAATTAAAAATAAAGTTGTAATTGATCATCATCGTCGTGGTGAGGAATTTATTGAATTACCATTGCTGACGTATTTAGAGCCGGCAGCTTCGTCAACTGTTGAGTTGATTGTAGAATTATTTGATTATCAAAAAGAAAATGTTTGTGTGACTGAACGTGAAGCGACAATCATGTATGCGGGAATGTTGATCGATACTAATTATTTTAGGACACGTGTAGGAACTAGAACATTTCAGGCTGCAGCTAAATTAAAAGAGATGCAGGCGAATGTATCAGAAGCTTATAAATATCTAGAAGATGATTATGATACGACTCTAACAAAATTGTCAATTACGCAAACAGCATATCGTTATGGTGAAAATATCTTGATTGCTTTTGGACGTCAAGATAAAATATATAGTAGAACATTGTTAGCAAAGGCTGGTAATGAGCTATTAGGTATTAGTGGAGTTAAGGCGGTATTTACAGTAGGTCGTACAGGTAAAGAAGAGGTATCTATCAGTGCACGAAGTACCCGTGATGTTAATGTGCAGTTAATTATGGAAAAATTAGGTGGAGGCGGTCATTTTTCTATGGCAGCTTGCCAATTAAAGTATGAAGATGTAACGATTGCAATTAATTTATTAGAGGAAGCAATCAACGAATATTTAGATGAAAGGACGAATGAATAATGAAAGTTATTTTATTACAAGATGTAAAAAAAGTTGGTAAAAAAGGAGAAGTTGTTAAAGTAGCCGATGGGTATGGACAAAACTTCTTAATTAAAAACAAGTTAGCAGTTTTAGAAACAAATACAAGTCGTAAAATTGTTGAGAGTCAAAAAGAAGCAGAGCACCAACAAGATTTAGAAAATCAAGCAAAAGCTAAAGAATTAGCTAAAGAAATTGAAAGCATTACTTTAGAATTTACTTTAAAATCAGGTAAAGATGGTAAAACTTTTGGTAGTGTTTCTACTAAACAAGTAGTTGAACAATTAAGAGAAAAGTATGGTATTAAAATTGATAAAAGAAAATTTATTGATGCTCATCCAATTGGAGCATTAGGATATACTAAATTAAAAGTAGATTTATATAAAGGAATTATTGCAACAATCAATGTTCATTTAAAAGAACGATAGGAGAAATGTATGGCCAATCGAGAATATCCTCATGACATAGAGGCAGAAAGATCATTATTAGGTTCAATGCTTATTTCAAAAGATAAGTGTATTGATATCTTGAATAAAACAGTTGAAGATGATTTTTATGATGACAGTCATCAAGCAATCTTTAAGGCAATGGCTGCAATCAATGAAGAAGGCACTCCAGTAGATGTTACCACGGTAACATCTTATCTTATGGATCATAGCCAGCTAGATAAAATAGGTGGTGTTGATTATTTGCTTAGATTAAGTGAATCTGTACCAACTGTAGCGCATAGTGAATATTATTTGAAGATATTACATAATAAAGCAACATTGCGAAGAATTATTCGCGAGACAACTCAAATTGCTGAAAATGCTTATGGTGATGTTGAAAATATTGATGCTTTTATTGATGAAACTGAAAAAACGATTTTAAAAGTAACTCAAGATCGAAGTGCTGGTGAATTTAGAGATATTCGTGGGGTTATTAAAAGTGTTACGGATCGTTTAAATTTACTCCAAAAAATTGATGGAAATATATCTGGGGTAAAATCTGGGTTCCGTGATCTTGATAAGATTACATCTGGTTTTCAAAAGGGAGATCTAATTATTTTGGCTGCACGTCCAGCGATGGGGAAAACAGCCTTTGCCTTGAATCTAGCCCATAATGCAGCGTATAAAGCTGAGGAACCGGTTGCTATTTTTTCCCTGGAAATGCCTGCTGAACAGCTTGTTCAGAGGGTTATCTGTTCAATGGGGGGAATAGAAGGTTCTTCTATGAGAACAGGTGAAATTTTAAAAACAAATGCAAATAAATATTATGCCGCAGCAGAACGAGTATCTAAATGTAATATGTACATAGATGATAGTCCGGGTATTAAAATCAATGATATTGTTGCAAAAAGTCGTAAATTAAAAAGTGAGCATGGCTTAAGGATGATTGTAATCGATTATTTGCAATTGATTACAACTGCTTCTAAAAATAAAGAAAATCGACAACAAGAAGTATCTGAGATTTCAAGAACGCTAAAGGCATTAGCCAGAGAACTTGAAGTACCAGTTATTTCATTATCACAATTATCACGTTCAGTTGAACAACGACCTAATAAACGGCCGATGATGTCTGACTTAAGAGAGTCTGGGGCAATCGAGCAGGATGCCGATATTGTTTCGTTTATTTATCGTGAAGATTATTATAAAGATCCTGGAGAAGAATCAGAAGATAATGGATTAACAGAAATCATTATTGCAAAACATCGTAATGGGGCAACAGGTGAAGTTAATCTTGCTTTTGAAAAGAATTATAGCCGTTTTTCTGATTTGGCTCAAATGGGTCCAGACGGAACAAGTGAAGGCGTGCGTGATCTTAGAAGTTAAGGAGGAATTAGATGTATCATCAATACCGTGAAGGTTGGATTGAAGTAATTAGTGGATGTATGTTTGCAGGAAAAACAGAAGAGTTGATTCGACGCATCAATGTATTAAGCTATGCTAAGAAGAATATTATTGTGTTTAAGCCTAAAATAGATAATCGTTATTCTGATAGTGAGATAGTTTCTCATTCTGGTGCTAAAGTACCTTGTTTAGTAGTTGAAAAAGCCCAGGATATCTTAAAGAAAATTGAAGCTGATACCGAAGTAGTAGCAATAGATGAAGTGCAGTTTTTTGATAAAGATATCGTTGAAGTTTGTGAATATTTAGCTGATAAGGGAATTCGCGTAATGGTTGCAGGCTTAGATAAAGATTTTAGAGGTGAGTCATTTGGCGTGATGCCTGAATTATTGACTCGGGCAGAGTTTGTCACAAAGTTAACAGCGGTTTGTGCTAAATGTGGGGCCCCGGCGACAAGAACACAACGTCTAGTTAATGGTAAACCAGCAGGATTTGAAGACCCTATCGTGATGGTTGGGGCTGATGAAAGTTATGAACCAAGATGTCGTCATTGCCATCAAGTTCCTAATAAACCGCATAAATTCTAATTATGAGAGATTTTTATAGTTTGGGTTATAAAAATATAAAGAAGCAGGTTTTAATTTGGTTTTAGTGCTGTCAAGTAGACACACTGGTTAAATTTAACCTTCTTTTAAAAAGTACGGCCTAAAGCAAAATAAAGACAAGTTACGTTAGTAACTTGTCTTCGTTTTTATGATTAAAGGGAGGGTAGTTTTCTTACTACACTAATATCATAAAATAGCTAGGTGAACTGAATGTGAACTAAATAATAATATTAGAAATATTTAAAAGTTTTAAAATGTAAATAAAAGACGATGAATTCAAACAAAATTTATTTTGCTTATTTAGTATGTTTATTATATAATATGAGAGGTTTGGAGGTATAAATCATGAATGAGAGTATGTTAGATCGTTTAAAAACAATGGAGAATAGATATGAAGAATTAGGACATATGCTGATGGATCCAGATATCGGTAGCGATATTAAGAAAATGACGGAAGTTACAAAAGAACAGTCATCACTTCAAGCAGCATATGATTTATATCAAGAGTATAAAGAAGTAGAAGCTGGGATCAGCGATGCTAAAGAATTAGCTAAAGAAAGTGATCCTGAAATTAAAGAAATGGCTAAAATGGAGTTAGCGGAGTTGGAAACACGCTTACCTGAGATTATAAGCAAGTTAGAAATTGAATTAATTCCAAAGGATCCCAATGATAATAAAGATGTAATTATGGAGATTCGTGGTGCTGCTGGCGGTGATGAAGGAAATATCTTTGCAGGAGATTTATATCGGATGTATGTAAAATATGCAGAGTCTCAAGGTTGGAAAGTTGAAGTAATGGAAGCTGTTGATGCCGAAGCAGGTGGCTATTCATTAATTTCTTTCATGGTAAAGGGTGAAGATGTTTATGGTAAATTAAAATTTGAATCTGGATCTCACCGAGTACAACGGGTTCCTAAAACCGAAACGCAAGGACGTGTCCACACTTCAACAGCAACTGTTCTAGTAATGCCGGAAATGGAAGAAGTAGATGTTGAAATTAATAAAAGTGATTTAAGAATTGATACATATCGTGCTAGCGGTGCAGGAGGTCAACATATTAATAAGACTGATTCTGCAGTAAGGATTACCCATCTTCCAACTGGAATTGTGGCAGCTAGTCAAGATGGACGTTCACAACACGATAATAAAGATAAAGCAATGAAAGCTTTAGTTTCACGAATTTATGATTTTTATCAGCAACAACATGACGAACAAGTTGGTAGTGAAAGAAAGAGTAAAGTTGGGTCTGGTGATCGTGCTGAAAAAATCAGAACATATAATTATCCTCAAAATCGAGTAACTGATCATCGTATCGGTTTAACGATCCAACAATTAGATCGTATTGTTGATGGAAAATTAGATGATATTATTACAGCTTTGATTAATGAAGACCAACGTTTAAAAATGGAAGGTCAACATTAATGGCAACTGTAAAAGAGCTGATTAAATTAGCAGAAAGCAGATTAGATGATGCTAGTAAAGATGTTAATGTTGCTAAAGTGCTGTTTTATCACCTTGCTGATAAACAACCGCATGAGTTATATTTAATGTATGATGAAGAAGTCAGTTCAGAACTAGAAGCCAAGTTCTTGGCAGGTATGGAAGAATATTATCAAGGAAAACCAATTCAGTATATAAAAGGCGTAGAAAACTTTTTTGGACGTGATTTCAAAGTTAATGAAGACGTTTTGATTCCACGTTATGAGACTGAGGAATTAGTGGAAAATATTTTATATCGTATTGATGACTATTTTGCTGAATATCAAAGCATTACTCTTTGTGATGTTGGAACGGGTAGTGGGGCGATTGCAACTAGTCTTGCTTTAGAAGAACCGCGTCTAAAAGTTTTCGCAACTGATATTTCTTTAAAAGCAGTTACAGTCGCTAAAGATAATGCAAAGAATCTGGGTGCTAATATTGAATTTATGGTTGGAGATATGTTAGAGCCATTATTAGAAAATGAAATAAAGGTTGATATTTTTGTTTCTAATCCCCCATATATTCCTCAAGAACAAGAAATCGAAGCAATGGTTAAAGATAATGAACCACATGTGGCTTTATTTGGTGGTAATGATGGACTATATTTTTATCGTAAAATATTTCAGGGAGTCGAGCCATTATTGCAGGAACGGGCTTTATTAGCATTTGAAATGGGATTTGATCAACGGGAGCTTATGGAAGCAGCTCTTCAAGAATATTTTCCTAACGATCCCCATGAAATCATTAAGGATATTAATGGAAAAGATCGTATGTTATTTATTTATCGTAATCTTAAATAAGCACCGAAAGGTGCTTTTGTTGTATAATGAAATAAAGGTGGGATATGATGATCATTAATAAGTTAAACGATATTATCAATAATAGTCAAACGAGTGATCCTAGATATATGATCTCTAGCTTTATTAAACAAAATATTCTTATAATTAATTCCTTAACTATTAGGGAAGTAGCTGATGGAAGTCATGTTTCTAAAGCCATGGTCTCGAAGTTCGTTAAAGAATTAGGTTATGATAACTTTGCTGAGTTAAAAGAAAGTTGTTCGATGTATGTCGGAAGTCTTGGATTAAAGGATCGATATTTTCAGTTAGATAGTGATTTTAGAAGTAATAGTTCAGATTTAGTTGTGCGAATGAATAATTTATTAACCAATACAGTACATCAGATCAATTATAATGATCTAGATATGCTCGTAGAAGATATTAGAAATTGTTCTTGCCTATTTTTGTTAGGTCATGGAGAGGCAAAAGGACTATGTTCAATGATCCAAATTGAATTGGATGCACTTCAAATACCGATTATTGTAGTAGATGTTGATTTTAGAAAAGAATATCGAATTGGTGATCACGCTGTATTTTTAATTATCAGTGTTAATGGTAATACACTAATGTATAATCACCGAACAATTACTAAAATATTAAAGCAAAAACAAAAGACTTGGTTAATAACTTGCAATCAAGAAATTGCTTTTGCTGGGAAAAAAATTTATGTTCCCTCTGTTGATTCTACATTGAATAAGATAAATATCCGCTTTGTGACAGATTTGATTATTGCCAGATTGCAACAAAACCAAGAGTAAATATTTTAGTTCACAGTTTGTGAACTATTAAGTATTTATTCTTTTTTTATAGTAAGGTAAGGATATAGTAAAAAGGAGGAATGAAAGATGGCTTTTTCAAAAGATTTTTTATGGGGTGGAGCAACTGCTGCTAACCAATGTGAAGGTGGATATAATGAAGGGGGACGTGGTCTTGCTAATGTTGATGTAGTACCTCATGGTAAAGACCGTTTTCCTGTTTGCTTAGGAATGAAAGAAATGCTAGATTTTGAAGAGGGATACTATTATCCCGCTCAAGTTGGAATTGATTTTTATCATCATTATCAAGAAGACATTAAACTATTTGCTGAAATGGGGTTTAAAACATTTAGACTATCGATAGGGTGGACTCGTATTTTTCCTAACGGTGATGAAAATGAACCGAATGAAGAAGGCCTAAAGTTTTATGAAAATGTTTTTAATGAATGTCATAAATATGGAATAGAGCCCTTAGTAACGATTACTCATTTTGATATGCCTATTCATTTAATTAAGAAGTACGGCGGATGGAAAAATCGTGAATTAATTGAAATGTATAAAAAATTAGTTACTGTTCTTTTTACAAGATATAAAGGTCTAGTAAAATATTGGTTAACTTTTAATGAAATCAATATGATCTTACATATGCCATTTATGGGGGCAGGACTGATGTTTAAAGAAGGCGAAGATCAAAAAGAAGCTAAATATATTGCGGCTCATAATGAATTAGTAGCAAGCGCTTGGGCTACCAAGATTGCTCATGAAATTGATTCTAATAATATGGTAGGATGTATGCTGGCTGGAGGCGAATATTATGCATATAGTTGCCATCCTGCAGATGTTTGGGCTTCTATTAATAAAAATCGGGAAAATATAATGTTTATTGATGTTCAAGCACGTGGATATTATCCAAACTATGCTTTAAAAATGTTTGAACGTGAAGGTATCAATATTGGTATTACCACAGAAGATAAAGAAATTTTAAAGAATAATCCAGTTGACTTTATTTCTTTTAGTTATTATTCATCACGTTGTATTTCAACACAAGGAAATGTTGAAAAAACTTCTGGAAATGCTTTTGAGGGAACTAAAAACCCATATTTAAAAACTAGTGAATGGGGTTGGGCAATCGATCCGTTAGGATTAAGAATCACATTAAATACTTTATATGATCGTTATCAAAAACCACTATTTATCGTTGAAAATGGTCTTGGTGCCAAAGATACAATTGGAGCTGATGGTTCAGTAAATGATGATTATCGAATTGAATATTTAAGAGAACATATAATAGAGATGGATAAGGCAATTAATGAAGATGGAGTTGAATTATTAGGCTATACACCTTGGGGATGTATTGATTTAGTGTCTGCTTCAACTGGTGAAATGTCAAAACGCTATGGATTTATCTATGTTGATCGAGATGATCAAGGGAACGGTTCATTAAAACGTTCAAAGAAAAAAAGTTTTGCCTGGTATAAAAAAGTTATTGCTTCAAATGGAACTGATTTAGATTAATTAAAAGCATTGACTCATAAAAGTCAATGTTTTTAATTTTCTAAAATTTTCTGTTTTATGTATGTTTCAATCTTAGGTAGTGGAATATTTAGAAGAAGTGATATTTCTTCATGAAAAATATTTTTGGCTGCTTTAAAATATTTTAGTTCATAATTTTGAGTTTGTTTTTTTTGGTGACGAATATAGATTGTTTTAATTAGCTTGATCCACTCAACTTCATCATATTTATCTAGTGACTTTTGGTAAAGCTCTTGTCGATATCGTTCACTAGTTATGTTTAAAGTACGAATATATGGAATTCGTTCAACAATTTCCTCCATTTCAGAAGCTGTTATAACCTTTCGGACAAGTTCGGTGATATTCGTAATGATTGTTTCATTGGTTTGCCAAGTTGTTAAAATGCAAGTGTGATTGTGAATAGCGATAATTTGATAAAGATGATTGTTTTTATGAATAATATAGTCATTAATTTTATACATAAATGCTCCTTAATTTTCTTTCAAAGTTTCTAAAATAAATGGTAAAATTTGTTCTGGCTTTAAATTGAGTGTATGACAAAATTCATCATAAAGCATTTTTTCTGCGGTTTGTAAAAAATGATGATCTTGAACATGAAATTTTTTTCCGGCTTTTTCTTGTTTTTGTTTATTTAAATACAAAGTTTTGGTCAATTTAACTAATTGTTCATGATTCCCATGATTAATAATATCATTATATTTTTGTTTTCGAATATTTTTATCATTGATCCAGATTGTTTCATTATCTGGCATCGTCTTAATTAATTCATAAATATCTTTCTTAGATAATACTTTTCGCATTTTTGATAAAGCCTCTTCATTATCTGTTGGGACAAGAATAGTTATATGATCATCCAATGGGGTTAAAAAATAATATTGCTTATCGATATTGTTAAGTTTGCGAGTAACAATATCCTTGATCTTACAAACACCTTCACGTCCATATAAAACGGTATCGCCAATTTTGTACATATAAATTCCTCCATATAATAAAAAAGTGTAGCTGCAACTGGACTTACGTTCCGCAAACTACACGTTGAGATAATATAATTATATCATTTAAAAAAATAATTTCATGTATCAATTTTAAAATCATTATCATAAATAGATTTTAAATTCAATAGTTTTTTTAATTTTTAGGTACCTATTTATGGTACTTAGTAAGTATTTTTGTAATCGCTTTCAATGAGAAAGGGTGATAAACTAAATATATCGAGGAGGAAAGAGATATGAAGAGATTAAAGAGATTATTAGCGATGGTCGTAAGTTTCGCATTAGTAGCAACAACATATTGCACCCCATTATTTGCTGTTGATGCTCCAGATACTTATAGCTGTCAATTATATGGGGAAGTGACAGATGCGGGTGAGGTCGTATCAAAAATGGTAATTGACTATGGTGCTGCTAAAAAGGTTACAGGTGTAGGGTTAGATACATTTACTGTTCATGCTAAAGCATCAACAGAAGATATTCGTCAAGGTACACAAGATACTAGCTATGGTGATTATGATCTTGACCGTAAAATTGTTAAAGTAGAAGTTGAAGGACAATATGTAAACATCTATTTTAATCAAAGTGAAGGGGCCACTTTAGCTTATTTAAGTTCAGGTAGAAATTATCCGGCTGAATTAACTTATACGGTTACACAAAATAAGCCAGTTACTTTAACAGCTGCAGATGGTACAGTTATTAACGATTCATATACCGGTAATTATACTTGTGATAATACTGTAATAAATGCAGAAACTGCTAAATTTGAATCAGTTAAAGTAAAGGATGGAATTAATTATCAATATTATGATGCAGGTAGTGCAGATTCATTGATTGTTTGGTTCCATGGTAATGGTGAAGGTGATTATTTATCTTCTGGCAACAATGTTGCACAAATGTTAGCTAATCGTGGTACAGTTGCTTGGGCTACAGATGAGACTCAAAATATTTTTGGAGGGGCTCATGTTATGGCTTTCCAAGCACCAGATACTTGGTATTATGCACAAAATGATGGTTTATTAGAAAAAGCGTATAATGAAATTAATGAAGTAATCAAAGCTAAAAATATCGATCCTGATAAAGTGTTTGTTTCAGGATGTTCAGCTGGTGGTTACATGACAACAAGAATGTTGATTGCTTATCCAGATTTATTTGCTGCTGCAATGATCAACTGTCCTGCATTAGATGTAGCAGATGCTCGTGGTGGAGAAACTCCAACTGATGCAGAATTAGCAAGTATTAAAAATTCTGATACTGCAATTTGGTTAGTTCAAGGGAAAACAGATAGCAGTGTTAAACCAGAAGATTGCTCAATCCGTTTATTTAATGCTTTAACAGATGGACAAGAATTAATTACTTCAGAACATAAACAAGATTTAAATTCTGATTTTACAACTTCTGAAACTAAAGATGGAAAATATAAATTATCTTTATATGAAACAGTAGCAGTAACAGATCCTAGTACAGGAGCAAGTTCTAATAAATTAGAATTTGCAGAAGATTATGATCAAGATGGTGTAGCAACATTAGTTCAATATAGTGATCACTGGTCTTGGATCTATACATTAAATAACAATCCTAAAGATGCTAAAGGTGTTAGTATTATGAATTGGGCTGCTGAATATGGAAAGACAGCAGAACAACCAACGCCTGCACCAGTACCAGAAACACCAGCTGATACACCTAAAACTTCAGTTAAGACTGGTGATAGTGTGAGCCTTGGATTATACGCAATAACTACATTAGCAGGACTTTGTGGAATTGCATTATTAAAAAAGAGATATAATTAAAAGTAGTGAACTTAGTTGAGAAACTAAGTTCTTTTTTGATTAAATTGTTAAATTAGACTAACTTATTATTGAAAAGATGAAAAGTAAATGTTAAAGTATGTTAGATGAATATAACATAAGGAGAACGATATGAAATATCTATATTTTATGCTAGGAATAATATTTACAGGGATTGGAATGATTGGCGTAGTTTTACCAGTTTTACCAACAACTCCTTTTCTTTTAGTGGCAATGTTCTTTTTTACTAAAAGTTCTTCACGGGCTAAAGTCTGGTTTGAAGGGACAAAAATTTATCAAAATCATTTAAATGACTTTGTAACTAAGAGAGCTATGACATTGAAAACCAAAGTGATGTTGTTATCGTTTGCAAGTACGATGTTATTAATTGCATTTTTAATGATGGATAATATTTATGGAAGGATAACAATTGTTTTATTAGTAATATTTAAGTATTATTATTTTGCATTTCGAATTAAAACAATTAAAGAAGTGAGCAATGATTAATAAAAGATTAGTTAGTTATTTAAAAGAGGATAAAAAATATATTTATTTACAAGTTTTGATGCAGTGGCTGGCATTGATTAGTCAAGTAGTAATTGTTGCAATTATAGCTAATATGATCAATGAACTTTACCAGGGGCATCAAGTAAATAATTTTAGTATTAAAATCATAATCATAATTGTATTAATTTTGATTAAAGGTTATTTTGGTAAATTAGTATCATCTTTTTCTTTTAAAGCTGCAAAAAATATTAAAGGAAAACTAAGATGTGATATTTATCAGAAAGTATTATTATTAAATAATCATTATAGTGATGTAATCAGTACGGCTTCATTAACGCAATTAATGAGCGAAGGAGTTGAACAATTAGAGATTTATTTTGGTAAATATTTGCCACAGTTTTTCTATAGTATGTTAGCACCACTGACACTGTTCATTATTTTGGGACGAGTAGAATTCAAAGCAGCCCTAGTATTGTTTGTTTGTGTTCCTTTAATTCCGGTATCGATCGTCTTAGTTCAAAAGTTTGCTAAAAGATTATTAAATAAGTATTGGGGTCTTTACGGGAATCTTGCTGAACGCTTTTTAGATAATGTTCGCGGCTTGACAACATTGAAAGGGTATCAAGGGGATCAAGCTAAACATCTTGAAATGAATGAAGAAGCACAACGATTTAGAAATATTACGATGAAGGTTTTGGTAATGCAGCTAAATTCTATCAGCATTATGGATCTTGTTGCTTATGGTGGTGCAGCACTAGGAATTATTATTTCACTATACAGTTATCAAGGTGGAGCAATTGATTTAGGGCAAACATTTATGATGATCATGTTATCAGCAGAGTTTTTCATTCCGTTAAGACTGCTAGGATCATTTTTCCATATCGCTATGAATGGTAATGCCGCAAGTGAGAAAATTTTTAGGTTATTAGATACACCGGTAAATGATCATAAAGAATTAGAAATTACTGAGATTGAAAAAATTGAAATTACTAGACTGTCGTTTGGATATGATGAAGAAATAGTATTGAAGGATGTTAGTTTAGAAATTGATGAACCTGGTATTTATGGTGTGGTTGGAAGCTCAGGGAGTGGTAAAAGTACGATTGCTAAATTATTAATGGGTTATTATGATAATTATCAAGGTGTTTTAAGCTACAATGGAAATCAAGTCAATCAAGTCAAACATCAAAGTTTAATGAAACAAATAACAATGGTTGAACATAATCCTTATATTTTTGCAGGAACTGTCCGCAGTAACTTAAGTGATGGGAATGATAACTGTGATGATAGTATAATGATTGAGGTATTAAAGAAAGTTAATTTATGGAATTATTTTGATGGAGTTAATGGTTTGGATAGTGAAATTGAAGAGCGTGGAAATAATTTGTCTGGTGGACAAAAACAACGTTTAAGTATTGCCCGAGCATTATTGCATGATACTAGTGTTTATATTTTTGATGAAGCGACATCTAATATTGATATTGAAAGTGAAGAAATAATTATGAAAGTAATTGAGCAGATGCGTGATGAAAAAATTGTTATTTTAATTTCACATCGTTTAGCAAGTGTCGAAAATTGTAAATGTAACTATGTCTTTAGTCAAGGGAGATTAATTGGCTGGGGAAATCATAAAGAATTGATGAGAAATAATCCAGAATATATAGAGTTAGTTAATACCCAAAAAGAAATTGAGAATTATGGAGGCCAGGCAAATGCAAAAACGGAGTAATTTAAAAGTAGTAATCAGTTTGATTGCTTTAGTCAAATCAATGCTCTTAATCATGCTTGGAGCAATTATTTTAGGTGTTATTGGCTACTTGGCTGCTATTTTTCTAACGGTAATAGCAGGAGAAATCATGATTAAAGTAATTAAGCATGAGACTTTTACTAGTTTATTATATTTATTGATTGCTTGTGGAATATTAAGGGGCTTTCTACGTTATGGGGAACAATGGTGTAATCATTTTATCGCATTTAAATTATTAGCGATGATCCGAGATATTGTTTTTGCGAAACTTAGAAAATTAGCACCAGCAAAACTTGATGGTAAAGATCAAGGAAACTTGGTAGCCATGATTACTAGCGATGTAGAACTTTTAGAAGTGTTTTATGCACATACAATTTCCCCAGTGATGATTGCTTTAATTGTTTCGATTATTATGATTATCTATATTGGATATTATCATTTTGCTTTAGGTCTTTTAGCAAGCACTGCTTACCTATTTATTGGTGTAATTATTCCTTTAATTGTTGGTAAGAAGTCGGGAAATATGGGGTTAAATTATCGGAATGATTATGGTAAGTATACTAGTTATGTACTAGAGTCTGTCCATGGTCTAAGAATTATTGATCAATTTTCCCGTGGTAATAAACGCCTAAAAGAAATAGATAAAAAAAGTGAGTTATTAAATGAGCAAAATAAAGAATTAAAAGATCTTGAGGGTCAATATCGAATGATTGGAGATATTTGTGTTAGTTTATTTTCACTAGCAATGTTTATCTTAGGATATTATTTATATCGCCAAGGATCAATTGAATTTAATGGCGTTTTAATTAGTACGATTGCTTTAATGGCATCATTTGGACCAGTCTTGGCTTTATCTTCATTAGCACATAATCTAGTTATTACTTTTGCAAGTGGAAATCGTGTTCTTGACTTATTAGCTGAAGAACCTCAAGTTGAAACTGTAATCAATGGATATCAGGGGAATTTAGGAACGATTGAAATAAATAATTTATCATTCAAATATGAAGCTGAAACGATTTTAGATAAAATCAATTTAAGTATTAAACCTGGTGAAATCATTGGAATTGAAGGACGAAGTGGAAGTGGTAAAACAACGCTATTGAAATTATTGATGCGTTTCTATGATCCTACTGACGGAGAAATTCTGATTAATGGTCATGACATCAAAACATGGCAAAGTGATTCTTTAGCGAAATTAATTAGTTATGTTACCCAAGATACATATGTTTTTAATGATAGTATTATCAATAATATTAAATTAGGGATGGAAACTAGCGATGAGGCTGTGATTGAAGCTTGTAAGAAAGCCAATCTTCATGAATTTATTATTAGTTTAAAAGATGGTTATGAAACAATGATCGGGAGCCTGTATCAGTCTTTATCAGGGGGACAGCTGCAAAGATTATCTCTAGCTAGAGCTTTTTTACATGATGCACCATTGATTCTATTGGATGAACCAACTAGTAATCTTGATAGCTTAAATGAAGCTTTAGTATTAAAATCACTAAGTGATAATCATCAAGGGAAAACCATTATTATGGTTAGTCACCGACCTTCATCATTAAAAATCTGTGATCGAATTATTAAAATAGAACAGGGGCGACAGAGTTAATGACGATTGATCAAGAAAAAGAATTAATTAGTATAATGATTAAAATCTATGAAGATGGTAATAAAGTCGATTTAAGTGATTTAAAAAATTATGCTTTTAAGCGAATTGAATTTTGCCCTCGTAAAGAGGAAAAGACATTTTGTTCATCATGCCCGATTCATTGCTATCAAAAAACATATCGGCAGCAAATTCGAGAAGTTATGAAATATTCAGGAAAAAGAATTATCTTCAAACATCCAGTCATTGCCTTCAAACATGTAATAAATACGCTAAAATATAAAATAATGAGCTAAAATAAACCGATTGTACTAGGTAATGATATTATGATATGATATCTAGAGGAATCGGGGTGGCTTGATGGAAAATCTAGAAACACAACGCTTGATAATTAGAGAGTTGGAAATAAAAGATGCTATGCGTTTGAGTGAATATCGTGATAAAAGGGAAGTTGCTTTCTATCAATCATGGTGGCGGTACCCTTACCAGAAAGCCTTAAAAAGAGTAGAGTATTGTGTTAAACATCCTTTTGATGGAAGTCGTGGTAATTATCAATTAGGTGTAGTATTAAAAGAAAATAATATTTTGATAGGTGATTATTTTTTAGAGGTCTTAGAATCTAATTCTATTACGATCGGTTATACTTTTGATAGTGATTATTGGCAACATGGCTATGCAATTGAATCGATGCGAGCACTTTTATTGGAGTTAAAAAATAGATATAATTTTAAAATTGTTTTTGCTCATGTTTATGATGACAACATAAGATCTATTCGTTTGCTTAAAAATCTTGGATTTGTTCAATATGAAACATCTAAGATCATGGGGGATATTGGATTTAAATTAAGATTATAACAACTGGTGTAAAACTAGTTGTTTTTTTGTTTGTAAATCTATAAGTTTTTATTTTATTTTAAAATAAATAAAAAGTGACAAATTATTCTACTGTAAGTATCTATAATCGATATTACGAGGTGAATGAAATGGATTTGACAGTAGCAAAAACAAAAACAAAAATAAAGAATACTGGAATGACTTATGTTTCAATCTTTGGATTAACCCTCCTTCTAGGTTTAGTAAAAATATATGACACATCACTGTGTTTTGTTCTCCCCATGCTAGTAGTATCATTTATGTGCGGCTATCGACATATCATTATGTACATGACCGCTTTATTATTGGTATCATACATATCTTATGATAACTATATGCTATTATTAGTTTCGATTACTAGCGTGATAATTATGCAAGTGATGATGTACTTAAAATTTGTCAAAAGTAAGTATTTAGCCCTAGTAGTTACTTTGGTAAGTTTACTCTTTCTTTACATTTATCAATATAATTATATTGAAGTATTAGTTATATTATCCTTTACACTATTACATAGTCTACTGTACCTAGAAGTAGTGCCTCTCTTTATCCATAACACGATTGAAGTATATACCAATAAACGGATGATGATTCTTTCAACAATGATAATGTTAGCCATCATTTCATTAGTTGAGCTCAATCAAGTCTATATGATGATATTACTAAGGTTCTATTTATTACTAAGTGTCTATTATTTAGGAATTAATAGTACCATGCCTACGATTCTATATATATCAATCATATTAATGTTTATTAATCCCTTATTAAAAGAGGAAATACTATCATTAATCCTTCCTTTTAGTATTTTCTTTATGTATAAGCCGGAAAATAAATTAGTCTGTTCAACCGTTTATCTTGTAAGTCATCTAGTTCTCCCTTTCTTTATTACATATGATTATTACTATCATAGTTTTATTATTGTAGTAAGCGCAACGTTGTTTTTATTTGTACCTACCTTTAAACATAAGCCTAAATTACTTAGTGATGATTTTAAAAATATCACAAGTCGAAACAAATTAATTCAACGTGCTACCACATTCGCCTCTTTATTTAAACAATTAACAGATATCTTTCAAGAAGCAAATCGTAATGTAAATGTCGGTGAGTTTGTTGGCTATGTTTATGAGGATGTATGTTCCAAATGTCCTAGTCGGGATTTATGTTTTTATCGTGATGGGAGTGTAAGTCGATTAGGAAAATTGATTAATAAAGGATTTAAGACTAACTACACAAAAGAAGATATTAACTATATTAATAGTAATTGCATTAGTCCAAATCGCTTCTTAAAGAGTATCAGTGAATATAAGGATAGTTATGAAAAGATAAAAAGAGTTAATCAGGAAAATTCGCATTTAAAGAAAGATTTGTTTTATGAATTTTCGTTATTGAGTGAGGTGTTTGATAATTTTAGCAATTCTTTAGAACAAACGCCATTAAATGATGATAGTTTAAAAGAGCATTTATTAGGCTATCAATTTAATATTACATATTTATACCGTCATCAAATCGGTAATAATGTTTATACTTTAGAATTAGGATTAATGGATATTAGTGAGGAGGAGGTTGTTAATGAACTAGTTCCAATAGTAGAGTCATATTTAAATGAAACATTAGAAATAGTTTCTTTAAAGGATTCAATGCATCATCTTGGTTACACGTCATTAGTTTTAAAACATCAACAAAATTATTCATTGCAGTATGGTTTTCAGCAATATGCTTTAGAGCCTCTTAATTGTGGTGATTCGTTTAGCGCGTTCCATCAAGATAATCTTCATTATTTAGCATTGAGTGATGGAATGGGTCAAGGCAAGATGGCTGCTAATGAAAGTAAGTTGACATTAGAAGTACTATCAAAATTAATTTTAAATGGAATTGGATTAAAAGATACAATTGATTCAATTAATGCTTTATTAAAAATAAAAAATCGTAACGACATGTTTACGACTTTAGATCTATGTAATATTAATCTTGCTAATGCCCGAATGAAGTTAATCAAATATGGTGCTAATCCAAGTTATCATATTCGTAGTGGAATGGTTGAAAAAATTGCAACTAATTCATTACCAGTTGGAGTTGTTTCTAAATTAAAAATGGTTAGTTATGAGATGCCGCTAAAAAATAATGATTTAATTATTATGTCAAGTGATGGCACAGGAAATGATTTTGAACAGATCGTTAATGATAATGTTCACTTATATTGTGATCAGCACCCACAAGAAATAGCTACTTTTTTAATGGATCAAGTATTAGAGAAAAATAATTTAGATGATATAAGTATTATAGTTATTAAAGTGGTAAATAATTAATTTAGTGGACTTCATTAGTTTGAATGAATCAGCGATATGTACCCATAATTTTGGACATGTTTATTTATGAACTAGGCAATACATATGGATGTTTCCTTGTATCTTACAGGAGATATCCGTTTTGTTTTTCTTGAATTCTTTGGTTGTTGTAATGATCTATATATTCATCTATAACAACTGCAAATTCTTCAAAACATTTAAATTCATTTTTATAATACATTTTATTCTTTAATTTTCAAAAAAAATTAAACTAGGAAACATCAGTTGTACCAAAATTTCTATCTATGGTATTGTCAACAATCTTACTGAATAATCCTAAGTTGTACATAATGTGATGGACACGTTTATGATTTATCTGGTAAGCACAGTTAAGAAGTTATCGATAGACCCTACACACTCCATAACGACTTTTATTTTGTTTGAATATTTTTTACTGTTTAAGCTAATTCTCTGTTTCTTTTTCTATTTTCATGGTAATACACTGCTAAATAATAAAGGCTATTTTTAGTATTATTAAAGCAAAATTTTAAAATATCTATATTTCAAAAAGTATAAAAAGATAGTGAGAATTTAGCTGAAATTTCTATTAGATGAGGTTAATTTATGGAATTGTGAATAAAATTAGTTATTTTAGAATAAATGTGTTATACTGCAAAAAACGATTAAGAGAGAGAAATAGATGAAATTTAGTGAATTAGAATTAATTGAACCATTATTAAATGCAGTAAAAGAAATGAAATATGATATCCCCTCACCGATTCAAGAACAGGCAATTCCAGCAATTATTTCGGGAAGAGATATTTTTGGATGTGCCAAGACTGGAACAGGGAAAACAGCAGCTTTTGCTTTACCGATTTTACAAAAATTATATTTACGTGATGAAAGCGAAAAGTATCCACGAACTATTAAAGCACTGATTTTGGCTCCGACTCGTGAATTAGCAATTCAAATCAATGAGACTTTTGAGGCAATGAATCCGCAGGTTAATTTAAAATCAGCAGTTATCTTTGGTGGGGTTCGTCAGGGTAGTCAGGTTACTAAAATTAATCGTGGGATCGACGTGCTGATTGCCACGCCAGGAAGACTGATTGATCTTTATAATCAAGGATTGGTGGATTTAAAACATGTAGAATACTTAGTTTTAGATGAAGCAGATCGTATGTTGGATATGGGATTTATTAAAGATATTCGTAAGATCTTAAGATTTATTCCTCGTCGTCATCAAACTATGTTATTTTCAGCAACCTTACCTGATGAAATTAAACACCTGGTTAGTGATCTACTGAATGACCCGCTTAAAATCATGATAAGCAGTGGTAATGTTACAGTAGAAAAAATTAATCAATCGCTATACTTTGTTGATAAAGTAAATAAAGCTAAGTTATTGATCAAGTTATTAGAAAATCCTCAAATATATAATGCAATTGTTTTTGTTAGGACAAAAAGAAATGTGGATACTTTATGTAAGAAACTAATTAAGGCGCAAATAACTTGTGAGGGAATCCATGGTGATAAATCTCAAAATGCACGTGTTCGAGCATTAAATAACTTCAAAAATGATAAAGTTCGAGTTCTTGTTGCTAGTGATATTGCTGCTCGAGGGATCGATATTGATGAATTAACACATGTTATTAATTTTGATTTACCTGATCAAGCAGAAAATTATGTTCATCGGATCGGCCGAACTGCTCGTGCTGGAGCATCGGGAGAAGCAATTACATTTTGTAGTTTTCAAGAAAAGGCATTATTAAAAGATATTCAAAAATTTATTAACCAAGATATTCCGGTGGTGGATAACCCTTATTACCCAATGAAAGATTTATCAATACCAGAAAAGAAACATAAAAGTAAAAAAAAGGGTGAAACACAAAAATCACGTGATAAAGCTAAGCACTTGAAACAAGGACAAAAAAAGTCATCAGTAAGAACAAATAACATAAAAAAGAATAGTAAGACAAAAAGAAGTAATTTTAAAAGAAGGCGTCCTTAAAAATGACGTCTTTTACTAATTGATTAGTGAAAAAGTCACGAAAATGATATGTTAAATTAATAATTATTTGATATAATGGTAAAGATATTGAGGTGATTAAATGGATAGTTTTAAAGATTTGCTGAAAATGCAGGAGCTGTATATCCTTGGGGTATCAGGGGGCTGTGATTCGATGGCATTATTAGACATGATGAATCAAGCTGGTTACCAAATAATCGTATGTCACGTCAATTATCATTTACGCGAAGATAGTGACCTAGATCAACAGACAGTTGAAGCATATTGTCACCGATATGATTTGCCTTGTTATGTTCGAGAAATTGATAAACAAGTTTACGGACCGGATAATTTCCAAGATCAAGCTCGGCGGCTACGCTATCAATTTTATTTAGAAATTGGAATGAAATATCAAACCCAAAAGGTGGTTTTGGCCCACCATCAAAATGATGTTATTGAAAATATTGTAATGCAGTTACAGCGCCATAACACTAAGGGATATCTGGGAATCCAAGAAATCAGTGAAGTATTTGGAGTAACTGTAATTAGACCGTGCTTAGCGGTACGAAAACAGTTTTTAAGAGACTATTGTCATGGTCATAATGTTGAATATCGTGATGATTATACAAATTTTCAAACTGAGTTTACTCGTGATTATGTTCGAAATGTTACTTTGAAAGATTATGATGAAGAAAAAATAGAGAAATTACTTAAGTGGGCACAAGAACATAATCAAAGATATGCTAGTAAGCTAAAACAATTACAAATTTATCTTGATTTATATCATCAAAAAAATAAAATTGATTATACTTGTATTCCTAAAGAGCTGTTAGATGGATTTATTTATGAAATTTTAAAAGAAGTTGTTTATCCCCCTTTGATCAGCAATGCTTTGATTAAAGAAATTATTAAACAAATAAAAAGTAATAAGCCAAATATTAATATGGATTTGCCTGTTAATATTAGGTTCATAAAAGAGTATGATAATATATGTGTTTCTAATTTGAAAAATAACCATAGCTATTGTTTAAAATATGAACATTTAGTTTATGATAAGCATGAGCACTTTTATTTAAGTGAAGTAGGTCATTTAAATGAAGGCGTCTATGTGAGTAAAGAAGATTTCCCAATTACGATTAGATCGGCACGTCCTGGTGATGTTATTGTTACTGCTGGTGGAACAAAAAAGGTTTCGCGATTGTTTATTGACAATAAAATTCCTAAAAGTAAGCGGGATACTTGGCCAATTGTTGAAAATAGCCAAGGAATGATAATTCTTGTGCCACATCTTGCAAAAAATATTGGGTATTTATATTCAAAACCCAATATATATGTGGTAAAATTAGAAACATATACGACTAGGAGTGAGATAATGCATAAGGATATAAAAGAAATTTTGATCAGTGGAGATCAAATTAGTGCTAAATGTAAAGAATTAGGGGCAATCATTGATAAAGACTATGAGGGGAAAGAAGTCCTATTAGTTGGTTTATTAAAAGGTTCAGTCCCTTTTATGGCGGAGTTATCAAAATATTTAAATACTGATGTTACTTTCGACTATATGAATGTAAGTAGTTATGAGGGTGTTGAATCCAAGACATTAGTTGTTAAGCAAGATTTAAAGGAAGATGTCAGTGGTAAAAATGTCTTGATCGTTGAAGATATTTTAGATACTGGAAAGACGTTATTTAATGTTAAAGAGATGCTATTAAAACGTAAAGCCAATAGTGTTAAAATTGTCACTATGTTAGATAAAGAAGAGGGTCGGGTTTTTGAAATGAAGGCCGATTATGTGGGATTTAAAATCCCTAATGCTTTTGTAGTAGGCTATGGACTTGACTTTAATGAAAGATATCGTCAATTGCCATATGTTGGAATATTAAAAGAAGATTGTTATAAGTAAGGAGAGTATATGAGTAATAAGAATGGATTATTAAAATCGATTCTTCCATGGGTAGTTCTATTATTCTTAATCGGTGGACTTGTTACCTATATGAATCAGGGTAATAGTAAAGAGATTAAGTATAGTGAATTCGTGGAAGTAGTCCAAGACGAAAAAATTAAGGAAGTAGAAATTGTTCCTTCAAGTTTAGTCGTTGATGTAAGTGGGAAGTATACAAAGAAAGTAGATGGTAAATCAACAGAGTATGAATTTACAACTACGATTCCTAATACTGAAGCTGAAATGCAATCATTAACTGGATTGTTAAATGAAAAGGGTATTGAAACTACGATTGTTGATGCTAATGATCGTGGTGTATTTATGAAGGTCATTATTAGTATTTTACCATATGTATTATTACTTGGAGGAATGTTCTTTATCTTCAAGATGATGGGTCAAGGTGGCGGAAATGCTAAAGCCTTTGATTTTGGTAACTCTAGAGCTAAGTTAGAAAAAAACCAAACAACTAGATTTGCTGACGTAGCTGGTGCTGATGAAGAAAAAGAGGAATTAAAAGAATTAGTAGCATTCTTGAAAAATCCGAAAAAGTTCGCTCAAATGGGGGCTCGTATTCCAAAAGGGGTATTACTTGTGGGGCCACCAGGTACTGGTAAAACTTTATTAGCAAGAGCCGTTTCTGGTGAGGCTAGTGTGCCTTATTATTCAATTTCTGGTTCAGAATTCGTAGAAATGTTCGTTGGTGTCGGTGCTGGTCGTGTTCGTGATATGTTCAAAAAGGCTAAACAAACTGCGCCATGTATTATCTTTATCGATGAAATTGATGCTGTTGGGCGTCAAAGAGGTACTGGTATGGGTGGTGGACACGATGAACGTGAACAAACTCTTAACCAATTGTTAGTTGAGATGGATGGATTTAGTGGTAATGAAGGGATCATCATTTTAGCGGCAACAAACCGTGCTGATGTATTAGATCCAGCATTATTACGACCAGGTCGTTTTGACCGTCAAATTCAGGTAGCTAATCCTGATAAGAATGCTCGTACTGAAATCTTAAAAGTTCATGCGCGGAACAAAAAATTTGCTCCCGATGTAGATTTTAGTAATATAGCACAAAGAACTCCTGGATTCTCAGGGGCTGAACTAGAAAATGTTTTAAATGAAGCTGCTTTATTAGCAGTTCGTGAAGATCACAAAGTAATCTCAATGGATGATATTGATGAAGCAGTTGACCGTGTTATGGGTGGACCTGCGAAAAAATCTCGTAAATATAGTGAAAAAGAACGCCGTCTAGTTGCATACCATGAAGCTGGACATGCTGTGTTAGGTTTAACTTTAGAAGCTGCCAACAAAGTTCAAAAAGTAACTATTGTGCCACGTGGCCAAGCTGGGGGTTATAACTTAATGACGCCTAAAGAAGAAACATATTTCCAAACTAAGACTCAATTAGAAGCTAATATTGCTGGATTTATGGGTGGTCGTGTAGCTGAAGAAATTTTCTTTGGTGATGTAAGTTCCGGTGCTCATAACGATATTGAACAAGCAACTAGAATTGCAAGAATGATGGTTACTGAATTGGGAATGTCAGAACTTGGTCCAATCAAATATGATTCTGAACAAGGAAATGTTTTCTTGGGACGCGACTATACACAACACAATAATTCTCATTCTGGGCAAATTGCTTATGAAATTGATGTTCAAGTTCGTAAGATCATCGATGAATGCTATGCACAGGCAAAAGAAATTATTGAGGCTAATAAAGATAAATTAGTAATTATTGCTGATGCTTTATTAGAATATGAAACATTAGCTGGTGAACAAATTGAAGCATTATTTAATACAGGTAAGATGTTAGATCGTCATGATGGAACAGTTGATAGTAGCTCTAATGATGATTCATCAAATGATTCTAATGCTTCAAGTACAACAACACCATCGTTTGATGATGCTGATGATCTATTAGATGATATGAAATAAAAGCGGTATCCGCTTTTTTTCATATGTGAGGTAAATGATGAACAACAAGAAAAGAAAAATATTTATCTATTTTATTATTTTGTGTATGATAATACCAATGATATTATCATCATTGATGGTATTTTTATAAGGAGAATATATGAAAGATTATTTAGTTAGAGGTTTAGTTAATAGTAAAAACTGTCGCGTTTTTGCTTGTAAAACGACTAATTTAGTAGATGAGGCTCGCAAACATCATAATTTATGGCCTACTGCTTCTGCAGCAATCGGGAGAATGATGTCAGCTACTTTGATGATGGCAAAAATGAACAAGAATCAAGAGAAAATGACAGTTGTGATCAATGGTGGCGGTCCAATTGGAACTATGATGACGGTTACTAATGGTGATGGAAATATTAAAGGATTCGTTGCTAACCCAGAAGTGCATTATACTTATAATGATACTGGTAAATTAGCAGTTGGTGTAGCAGTTGGACATGAAGGAACTTTACAAGTAATTCGTGATATGGGTTTAAAAGAACCGTTTACGGGATCAGTTCCACTACAAACTGGGGAAATAGGTGATGATTTTGGTTACTACTTTGCAGTTAGTGAGCAAACTCCTTCAGTTGTATCGGTTGGGGTACTAGTAAATGATACTAATGAAGTGCTTGCTTCAGGTGGATTTATTATTCAATTATTACCTGAGGCTATTGAAGAAGATATTGATTATATCGAAAAAGTTGTCGCTCAATGTCCGCCGGTATCTAAGTTGATCAATGAAGGGAAAAGTCCTGAAGAGATATTAAAGCAGCTATTTGATGATGTGGAGATTACTGAAAAACAAGATTTGTTTTTCAAATGTGATTGTTCAAAAGAAAAAATGGGTAAGGCTTTGATTACAGTTGGTAAGGATGAGTTACAAGCGATGATTGATGAGGATCATGGTTGTGAATTAAGTTGCCAGTTTTGTAATAAAAAATATCAATTTAGTGAAGAAGAATTAAAAGAAATTAAAAATAGATTATAGTAGAATAGTGAAAACTATTCTATTTTTTGTAATTTTATGTGATTATTTTGCTACAAATGTACTATTATGGTATTTTTTAGGTAAATTTTGTGCTATGATAATGGTATAGACAAATAAAGTGAGGGAAAATCAAATGAAAAAACTATTAAGTGTAATGTTACTGGCATTGCTATTAACAGGATGTGGTGGAGAAGAAAAAACCACTACTATTTGTAAAGGAAATATTGATGAAATGACAGCAGCTGAAGTTACGATCGAAGCAACTGGTGATAAAACTGATGTCATGAAAAGTACAGTTACTTATGATTTTACTGGTTATGTAACTGAAAGTACACCAATTGATACTTATTGGCTTCCTAAAGTGAAATCTATTAATGTTGATTATGATTCATTAAAAGGTGGTTCAGCTAAATATACTGTAGATGGTGAAAAAATTATTCTTAAAATTGAATTAGATTATGGTGAAGCTGATTTTGATGAACTTAAAAAAGCTAAATTAGTTACAACTACTGATAGTGATAAGAAAATCGTGTATATTTCTTTAGAAGAAACAATTAAAGAACAAGAAAAAGGTGGACTTACTTGTAAAGAAAAATAAAAAGAAAGGCGGGGGAAGCCTTTCTTTTTTTGTTGGAAACCAACATATTTAGGAATATAACTAACTCGATAACTTACGTCTATTTCGGGGAGGAAAATAGCGGGGAAGGGTAAGTTATCTATAAATAGTATGGCTATGAAGAAATATTTTATACATTTATATTTCTTTTTTTTTAATTTATTGATAAGATACTTTTGAGGAGTGACATAATGTTTAAAATAGGAAATGTAGAAATAGAAAATCCAGTAGTAATGGCACCAATGGCAGGGATTACTAATATGGCTTTTCGTAAAATTATTAAAGACTTTGGTGCCGGACTTGTCTATTCGGAAATGGTTAGTGATAAAGCGCTATGTTATGGAAATGCTAAAACAATAGAAATGTTACAAGTAGATGATGGCGAACATCCAGTTAGTATTCAGCTATTTGGCGGTGAAGTAGAAACAATGGTTCAAGCAGCCAAATATATCGATAAACATTCTAATTGTGACATTATTGATATTAATATGGGATGTCCAGTAAATAAGGTTTTAAAGGCCGATGCTGGTAGTAAATTATTATTATATCCTGATAAAATTTATGAGATTGTTAAAGGTGTCGTTGATAATGTAACTAAACCTGTTACAGTAAAAATACGTAGTGGTTTTGATAAAGAACATATTAATGCAATTGAGGTTGCTCAACTAATTGAGAAGGCTGGTGCTAGTGCTATTGCAATTCATGGTAGAACTCGTTCGCAAATGTATGAAGGTCATGCTGATTGGGAAATAATTCGTCAAGTCAAAGAAGCTGTGAAAATCCCAGTAATTGGCAATGGCGATATCAAGAGTGTTGAGGATGCTAAAAGAATGCTTGAAGAAACAAAAGTTGATGCAGTTATGATTGGTCGTGCGGCCTTAGGAAATCCATGGTTGATTAAACAGGTTGTAGAGTCTTTAAAAACTGGTGAAACAATTAGTGAACCTACTTATCAAGAAAAAATTACGCAGTGTTTAGCACACGCACGACGTTTAATGGAAATTGAACCAGAAAAGGTTGCTATGTTTCAAATGCGTGGCCATGCGCCATGGTATATCAAGGGATTAAAGTCTTCAGCTCGTGTGAAAAATGAATTATCTAAGATTAATACTTTTGAAGAACTTGAAATTATTTTGAAAGAGTATCAAGAATATTTAGATCAGTTGGACTAAGAGTTGCAACAAGTTTATATTTTGGTATAATTGAAATAATAATTAAAGGGGGATTTGAGTAGTGATTATTAGTGGTAAAGAAATATCTGTAAAAATAAAGGATCAATTAAAGGAAGAAGTAAGTAAGATAAAAGAAACATATCCACGTCTACCTAAGTTGGTTGTAATACTAGTAGGGGATAATCAAGCTAGTCAGACATATGTTAGGAACAAAGAAAGAGGTTGTCAGTATATTGGGATTGAATCAGAAATCTTGAGACATGATGCATCTTTTAGTGAAATCGAATTATTACAAGAAATTAATGATTTAAATAATGATGATACTGTTGATGGAATTTTAGTGCAATTACCATTGCCACAGCATATTAATGAAGAAAAAGTTTTAGATGCGATTGTTCCTAGTAAAGATGTTGATGGTTTTCATCCCGAAAATGTGGCTAAATTATTTTTAGGACAACATAGTTTGGTTCCTTGTACACCAAAAGGGATGATGGTTTTATTAGAAGAAATTAATTATGATTTGGCGGGTAAAGAAGTAGTAATTGTTGGGCGCAGTAATATTGTTGGTAAGCCGGTAGCCTTATTGTGCTTACAAAAAAATGCAACTGTTACAATTGCACATAGTCAGACAAAAGATTTAAAGGCAGTTTGTTCACGTGCTGATGTACTTATTGCAGCAATAGGGAAACCGAAATTTTTTAATCACGAGTATGTTAAAGATGGTGCAGTAGTATTAGATGTAGGAATTAATCGTGATGAAAATAACAAATTATGCGGTGATGTTGATTTTGATGATGTTAAAGACAAAGTGTCAGCAATTACTCCAGTTCCAGGGGGAATTGGACCAATGACGATTACAATGTTAATGAAAAATACAATTGAAGCTTTTTATCATAGAAATGGTGACTAATATGGAATATAAATTAAATGATATTGTTGAAATGAAGAAGGCTCATCCATGCAAAAAGTCAACACAATGGCAAATTATTAGAATGGGTGCAGATATTAAAATTAAATGTTTGGGATGCGGAGCGATTGTAATGTTCCCACGCCGTGAATTTGAAAAAAAATTAAAGAAGATAATTGAGTAGTATGGATGATGATTTATTAGAAGATGAATTAGATAATGTCTTAGATATATATTGGCACTTTTAGTGCCAATTTTTTTGTTTGATTAATCTTGTAAAAAATATACAGTATTGGGAATAGACAATTTAAGGAAAGATAGCTATGATTGAAACAGGAGGAAAGCATTATGACGATTAAGGAATTATTGGAACAAGCTGATACAGTATTGAAAGATGAAAAGTTACGCGAAATGTTTAAACGGTGCTTTTTGTCTACGCTAGAAACAAGTGTTAAACGAGAAGGTGATAAGACTTATATTATTACCGGAGATATTAATGCAATGTGGTTACGTGATTCAAGCTGTCAAGTTAATCATTATTTAAAATATATTCATAATGATAGTGAATTACAGTCAATAATCAAAGGATTAATTAAAGCTCAAGTTGAATATGTTTTGTGGGATCCTTATGCAAATGCATTTTTAAATACAGAAGATGTTGAAAGGGAATATCATGATACGACTATTATGAAGCCGTATGTCTGGGAGCGAAAGTATGAATTGGATTCATTATGTTATCCGGTAAAATTAAGTTATCAATATTATAAAGAAACTGGTGATAAAAGTATTTTTAATCAACAGTATTTACATTTTATTAGAACTCTTTTAAATGTTTTTGAATGTGAACAAAATCATAGTCAAAATTCATCATATACGTTTGAACGAGAAGAAGCAAAAAAATGGAATTTAAGAAAAACCGAAACCCTCCAAAATAAAGGACGTGGTTTTGAAACACGTTATACCGGAATGATTTGGAGCGCATTTAGGCCAAGTGATGATGCATGTACTTTTAATTATAATATTCCTGGCAATATGTTTTGCAGTGTTGTTCTGGGATATCTCAAGGAAATTGTGGAATTAGTGTATCAGGATGAATATCTTCAAGAGCGAATTGTTGATTTGAAATTTCAAATTGATTATGGTATTGAATTATTCGGTATTGTTAGACACCCTAAATATGGGAAAATATATGCCTATGAAACAGACGGTTATGGGAATCATGTATTAATGGATGATGCCAATGTACCAAGTTTATTGTCAATTCCATATTTAGGATTTGCGGATGCTAATGATGAAATTTACAAAAATACACGAGCGTTTATTTTAAGTAAAGAGAATCCATATTATTTTGAGGGGAACAGGGCAAAGGGAATTGGATCGCCACATACCTGGTCTGAATATATATGGCCGATTGCGCTATCTATGCAAGGATTAACAAGTTTATTACAGCATGAAAGAGAAGCATTGATCCAGACTATTATTGATAATACCGGAGGTACTGGATATTGTCATGAAAGTTTTGATGTAAATGATGATACTCAGTTTACAAGACCATGGTTCTGCTGGGCTGATTCTTTATTTGCGGAGCTTGTAATCAAAACTTATTTTGAATAAATAATATCTATGATAAAATAGAAAAATGATAAGAAGATTTCGATCTTCTTTTTTTGTTTTTTGATTAGGAAAAATTTTACAAGTTCTGTAATTCTCTTATGGAAGCGCTTTGTATATACTTTTATATGAAAGAGGGAGGAAATAAAATGAAATTAATTATGTCATTATTAGAAAAGTATTTAATGCCATTTTCTAATAAAATTACATCAAACAAATTGCTTAATGCAATTAAAGATGCTTGTATTCTTACAAGTCCTTTTACCGTGGTAGGTTCGTTGGCAGGTCTAGTAAGTCAGCAGGCAAATTACTGGTTTGGAGAATGGGGAATCCCATTGGATGGTATTTTAGGAAGTATTATCAATGCCTTTACAAATATTAATACTGTGGCTATGGGTTTAACTGGATTAGTTGTTGTTATTGCTTCTTCATACAATTATGCTAATCAATTAAAAGGGCTAAATAAAGGTGATAAATGTGTTCCATTAGTTGCTTGTATTGTTTCTTTGATTGCTTATATAGCAACTATTCCTAATGCTATTAATGTAGGTGATAGTACAATTACAGCTTTTCAAATCAACTTCTTTAATTATGAAGGAATGTTTGCGGGAATGATTATTGGATTGGCTTCATCATATATGTACTATAAACTAGTTAATTCAAAATTTACAATTAAATTACCCGGACAAGTACCGCCAATGGTATTAAGTTCATTCTTATCAATTATTCCATTCTTTGTTATCATTACTGTATTTTCAGTGATAAAGGAAATTGTTGTTTTAGCAGGATTTGATTCAATCCAACAATTGATTACTCAATTTATTATTACTCCACTAAATGGGATTGGTACAGGTTTACCAGCAGTTATTTTAGTAATTATAATTATGCAATTATTATGGTTCTTTGGAGTTCATGGTTTTTCAATTATGTGGGGATTAATTTCTGTATTGTGGATGCCAATTTTCTATGAACATATTCAAATTTTTGTTGAAACAGGTTCTTTTGATAAAATTACACAAGTAGCACCAAATACTTTATGTAATGTCTATGCAATGATTGGTGGTTCTGGCTCTACTCTAGCATTAGTTGTATTATTATTAGTATTAGGGAAAAAAGGTTCTGCTGAGAGATCGATTGGAAAGGTTTCAATTATTCCTGGTTTATTTGGGATTAATGAACCTGTAACATTCGGATTACCGATTGTATTAAATCCAATTATGTTTATTCCATTTGTATTTGTACCAGTTATTAATGCAATTATTGGATATTTTGCAACATCATGGGGATTAGTTAACCATTTGGTTGTATTGAATTCTGGGGTGGAACCAATCTTTGTTAATGCTTGGGTATTGGGGGCATTTACATTGAGTCCAGTTATTTTATGTATAGTATTATTTATTTTAGATTTAGTTTTATATTATCCGTTTGTAAAATTACAAATCAAGCAAAATACTTTAGAAGCACAGAATGAAGGTGCTGCCGTTGAGTAAGATACATTTTATTCCCCATGTTCATTGGGATAGAGAGTGGTTACGTTCAACGGATTCATCAAGAATTAAATTAGTCTATTTTTATGATCGACTGATTGAAATGTTAGAGAATGATCCACAAATGAAATATTTTACATTTGATGGACAAACAGCAGCGTTAGAAGATTATTTAGCGATTAAACCATTTCAAAAAGATAGGATTTCGCAATTAGTAAAGAATCGAAAATTATTTATTGGACCATGGTATGTTCAACCAGATATGATTATTCCCTCGGGTGAGGCGCTGTTAAGAAACTTATTAGTTGGTTCTAAATATGCTGCGGGATTAGGTCATTGTATGAATGTTGGCTGGGTCCCGGATGCATTTGGGCAAAATAAGATAACTCCTTATCTATTTAAAGAAATTGGTATGAAAGGGATATTTGCTTGGCGTGGTTTTGATTATGATGTTTTAGATGATTCATTATTTATGTGGCAAGGAAATGGTGATGCATCGCTGCCAACTGTTCATTTTGCTTTGGGATATGGGCATTACCGAGGATTTCCAGAGGATTATGAAGAAGTAAAAAAAGATATGACAGATTTTATTCCTAAATTAGAAGCTCGTTATCAAGATCAAGAAGTTTTATTTATGCTGGGGAGTGACTATGCTTTTCCACGGAAACATTCTTCAAAGACAATTGAACAATTGCAAAAAGATGGTTATGACTGTATTATGAATAACCCTGAGGATTATCTTGATACACTGCTTAATGCAGCAAAGAAAAATCATCATCAATTAAAAATTTATCAAGGTGAAGCAAGAAGTGCTGCACTAGGTCGAATTCACGCTGGTATCACCTCAACTAGAATTGATATAAAAAATGCAATGCGTCATTATGAAACAATGATGGCAAAAGTAATTGAACCAATGATTAGTATCTCGCGTTTTCAAGGAGGCTATTGTGATCAAGAATTAATTAATTATTTTTGGAAGATTATTTTTAAGAATCAATTTCATGATTCTATCTATGGTTCTTCACCAGATAGTATTAACCATACTGTAGAAAATCGTTTATTAAATTTAAGACATGGTTTAAATGAGCTAATCTGGATGAATTTCCGTTATTTGGCAGAATCAGTGGATTTGAGTGTACTAAAGGAAAATGAGGACATCTTGGTTCTATTTAATACTCTTCCTTATCAGCGTAATGATTATGCTTTTACAAGCATGATTGTTAAAGATAAGAACTTTGTGTTAAAACGTCAAGATGGAACAATCGTCCCTTATGAAATAATGAATGAAGTTAAAGCAACTAGCCATGATATTGAATATTATAATGGAATGGAAAATTTTCATGATGCAGGAGAAGTTTTAGAAGGAACAAAATTTAAAGTACAAATTAAGATTGCGGCATCTTTCTTACCACCAATGGGCTATGAAGTTTTAAAAGTGTGTTTCCACGAAAGAACTTCAAAAAGACCAGAAGGAGATGTTGTCATTTTAAAAAATGGTGCTGAAAATAAGTATTTAGTGATGCACATTCAAGAAGATGGAACGCTTTCTGTTACGAATAAACAGACTCAGGAAACATATCATCAGTTAAATACCTTTGTCGAAAAGGGGGATGATGGTGATGAATATAATTATTCTCCATGTATAGATGATACAGAAATAAGAATTAATGATATTCATCCAATGATTACTTGTATTGAATCATCTTCTATTGAAGTAAAGTATCGGCTTGAATATCAAATTCAAGTTCCTGAAAAAGTAGTTGATCACCATCGTGTACAAGCATTAAAACCCCTTAAAATATGTAGCGATGTCTCTTTGAAGGCAAACAGTCAAACAATAGATTTCGTAACTAAAATTAATAATCATTCATGTGATCATATCGTAAGAGTATGTTTTGAAGATATTTATAAAGCAGCAGAAAACTGTAGTCAAGATCAATTTGGAACAATTATCCGTCAAAACGTAATAAAAAATCAAAAGAGTTTAAAAGATGGTGCCACTGAGTATGTTCTGCCAATATATGCAATGCAGCGTTTTGTTAAACTAGATCATCAAAAATCAATTATGGCAGTATTAAGTAAAGGACCATTGGAATATGAAATTGAAAATAATCAAAAAATTTGTTTAACCTTATTAAGAAGTGTAGGAAAATTTGGTAAAGCGGATCTATTGATTAGACCTGGACGTTCTTCAGGATATCGTATGGATGCACCATCTTCACAATTATTAAATCAAACTATAACAAGTGAATATTCATTGTTTTTTGGAACAAAAGAACAGATGAGTAAGATGATTCAAACAGCAGAAGTAATAAATACACCAGTTCAAACACGCTATCTTAATGATATAAGTAGACGTGAAAATTTAAAACTTGATTGGTCTTATAGTGCGATTACGTTGGATGAACGAGTGGAATTTATGGCTTTGAAAAAAGCTGAAAATAGTGAAGCTTCTATCTTCCGGATTTTAAATAATCGTGAAGTAGATGTCGCAGATGTTGAGCTTTTCATTCCTATTAATAAACGATGTTATTTATGTGATGTTCAAGAAAATAAACAAACAGAAGTTGAAAATCAAAATGGAAAGGTAATCATCAAAAATATTGTGTCAAATACTTTCGTTACTGTTATAATAGAGTAGATTTTTTCTACTCTATTTTCATATAGGAAGGGTAATGCATATGAGTTTAATTAAGAATTTTCAAAAATATGGAAATAATTTAACAGAATTAGAAATTGAATGTTTTAATAAATTATTAACGTTTCGGGATTTAGAACCAAGTTTGACGATTTCTTCTTTAGCAGAAACATTAAATGTATCTACAACGACTATTTTTAGGATGGTAAAGAAATTGGATTATAAAACATTTATGGACTTTAGATATGATCTTTTATATCATCGTCGAGACGAATATGAGTATCAATCTCCAGTTGAGAGTACATGTGATTCCTTGGAAAAAGAAATTAAAGATACGATTGAGATGTTACGCAATCTAGATATTGATGATGTCATTAAGGATATTGTTAAAGCTAAAAGTGTTTTAATCTGTTCTTCAGGAATGAACAAATATGTTGCAAAGATATTAGCAGTGAAGTTGAGTTTATATGGAATTAGAACGATTTATCCTGATGATCACTGGTTTTTATACTTAGAAGCTAATAATTTGACTCAGGATGACTTTGTAATTGTGCTATCAAGAGGTGGTGCTACTGAGGCAATTATCGATGTAATGAAAAATGCCAAACTTAGTGGTTGTAAAATATTATTGGTTACAGAAACGAGAAATTCCCCAATGACGAAACTGTCAAATTATGTGATGAATGTTTCTGTAACTAAGGATGAAGGATATGATATTGATTCACGTTTGCATATCCATTTAGCAATAGAATATTTATTAAGAGAATTAATGAATCAATACTTATATAATAAAAAATATTTATAAGAAATGAGAAAATAGAGATGATTGAAAAAATTGTAAAAGAGATGACGTTGAAAGAGAAAGTTGGTCAATTAAATCAACATTTATATGGATGGCAATGTTATCAAAAAGTTAATGGAAAATATGAATTAACAGACTTATTTAAAGAACATGTTAAGGAATATGGTGGCGTTGGAGCAATTTATGGCATTTTACGTGCTGATGCCTGGTCTCAGATCAATAGAGAAAATGGAATTAGCCGTGAAGATAGTAAAATTGTCATTACAATGATTCAAGAATATATAAAAAAACATTCACGTTTTGAAATCCCAGCATTAATTAGCGAAGAATGTGTGCACGGACATATGGCATTAGGGGCACCGGTATTCCCAACTAATTTAGCAATGGGGATGACTTGGAATCCTGATTTGATGGAAAGAATTACGCATAATGTGAGCCAGGAACTTGCTGCCAAAGGTGGAAATTTGGCATTATTTACGGGATTTGATGTTTTAAGAGATCCTAGATGGGGCCGTAGTGAGGAATGTTTTAGTGAGGATGCTTACTTAACAAGCTGTATGACAAGTGCAGCAGTACATGGATTCCAAAAAGAAAAGAACGGTGTAGCTGTAGTTGTCAAACATTTATGTGCGCAAGGGGGTTGTGTAGGTGGACATAATTCAGATGCTGCATTAATTGGACCTCGGGAGTTGCGAGAAATTCATTTACCACCAGTTAAAGCAGCGATTGATGCTGGCGCTAAGGCAGTTATGGCTGCATATAATGAAATAGATGGAATTCCTTGTCATATTAATAAAGCATTGCTTTTTGAAACCCTTAGAAAAGAATATGATTTTTCTGGTATTGTTATGGCTGACGGATGTGCTTTAGATAGATTATTGTTGTTGGATGATGATATCTTAAAAGTTGGCAGTTTAGCACTTAAAGCGGGAGTAGATCTGAGTTTATGGGATAATGTTTATTTACGATTAGATGAAGCAATAAAACAAGGTTATTTAACTGAAGAGGAACTTGATCAAGCAGTATTAAGGGTATTGAGATTAAAAGAAGAATTAGGATTATGGGAAGAACTAAATACTTATTCATTACCAGAAGCATCAGATTTATTACTTCAGGCCGCTCGGGAATGTCAAGTATTATTGAAAAATAATGATTCACTTCTTCCATTATCCTCAAAACAAAAAATTGCTGTTATTGGTCCAAATGCTAACCACTACTTAAATCAACTTGGAGACTATACTGCTTATCAAAACAAAAGTGATATTGTTACAGTGTACGATGGTATTTGCCAAAAAACAGAAATTTCCCCTATCTATGTACAGGGATGTTCAATACGGGGAAGAAAATTCGATATTGAGCCCGCACTCGTGGCAGCTAAAGCGGCGGACATTGTTATTTTAGTATTAGGCGGTAATAGTACAAGATTATATCAAGATACCTTTGAAAACAATGGTGCAGTAAAAGCAAATCAAGAAAACCAAATGAATTGTGGGGAAAACATTGATTTAGCTTCATTAGAACTAGAAGGTTATCAAAACGAGCTTTTATTAGCTTTGAAAGAAGTGAATCCACACATAGTAACAGTATTGATTCAAGGCAGGCCACACGTCATAAATACAGTTCTAAAGCATTCTCAAGCAGTTTTAGCAAGTTTTTATCCTGGTAGTAGAGGCGGTGAGGGAATTGCTGATGTCTTGTTTGGAGATTATAATCCAAGTGGGCATTTAAGTGTTTCTATACCGCAACATGTAGGACAATTACCTTGTTATTACAATCATAAACATAATGGAGCACAAAAAGATTATGTTGACATGCCCGGTGAAGCGCTGTTACCTTTTGGTTATGGCTTAAGTTATTCACAATTTATTTATCGAGATATCAAGGTACCTAAAGCCATTAAAATAACCGATTTACTTGAAAATGGAATTGATTTGCAGTTAGAAATATACAATAACAGTACCTATGATGGTGAAGATGTAATACAAGTTTATTTAAAGGATCATCAGGCTTCAGTTGTTTCTAGAGTAATTGAACTTAAGGCTTTTAATAAAGTAAAAATTCAAGCCTATCAATCAAAACAGATAAGTATTCATTTAACTTCAGATGCTTTTGCTATTTGGAATTATGAAATGAAATATCTTGTTGAACCAGGTGATGTTTCAATTTGTATCGGAGTCGATTCTAAGCATTATCAAGAATTCAAGCTTACTCTTGTAAAATAAATATAGTATTAGTCATTTTATTATTATCTAATAAAAATATACTTTATTAATTTAAAATTCACATAAGAAGAGTAAGGTAAATGTAAAAATATGGTAAAGTTTGGTGAATGAAATTTTTGTTTTAGGTCTATTTATATGCTAGAATAAATAGAAATAATAAGAAGAAAGATGGTTGTGATGATAGAAAGAATAATACAGTTAATTACATTTAAAGAAGTGATTGGATCATTGATGATATTTATTGCAGTTTTGATCGTAGCCTCAATTATTTGGGGAAATCGAACTTTTTCTGTGAAGACATTAAATCAAATGATTTTTCATTTAAAAGTTCCTATGGATGGTACAGATGATGGAATTTATACTGACTGGTTTCTTCATACAGTTCCTCAGAGTTTTGTAATTGTTGCATTCACAGAAATAATCGTTTTTAATCTACCTTTACCAGCATTTCATATATATTTAATAGCGCATATATTTGCAATTGGTTGTTTTGCAATTATTGGTTCTTTGCTCTTTGCTTTGTATAATTATCAAATTTTTGGATATGTTTTTGATATGCTTAGAAAAACACAATTATATGAAGAACATTATGTTGATCCCAAAGGGGTAACGTTAACTTTTCCAAGCTGTAAACGAAATATTATTCATATCTATTTAGAATCTATCGAAAATGCTTATTTAGCAAAAACATCGGGTGGTGGTCAAGATGTTTCTTATATGCCTGAACTTGATGCATTAGCGAATCAAAATATTAACTTTTCTCATCATAACCAAATCGGTGGAAGTTTGACCTTAGAGGGAACACAGTGGACGATTGCTTCAATGGTTGGCCAAGAAGCAGGAATTCCGCTATTAGTACCATTTAATTCAAAATCATATAATGATAAATCGAATTTTTTTAGTGGTGTTTATACACTTGGTGAAATTTTGGAACAGCATGGTTATATAAATGAAATCATGATGGGTTCTGATAGTAATTTTGGGTGTACATCAAATTTTTATAAACAACATGGTAACTATTATATTTCCGATTACAATACCGCAGTTGAGGAAGGAAGAATTGCTAAAGATTATTTTGTTTTTTGGGGTTATGAAGATAAAAAGTTATTTGAGTTTGCTAAAGCGGATATTACTAAATTGGCTAAAAGTGGTAAACCTTTTAATATGGAGCTAGTCACGATTGATACGCATACACCTGATGGGTATGTATGTGAAGATTGTCAGCATAAATATAAAAGCCAATATGCAAACGTAATTGCCTGTCAATCAAAACAAGTGAATAATTTTATAAATTGGTGCAAGAGCCAGCCATGGTATGAAAATACAACTATAGTTATTACTGGTGATCATAATAGTATGTCAGAAAAGTTTTTTACTAATCTTGATCACGATTATGTTCGGACACCATACAACTGCTTTATTAATAGTGCAGTTACTACAAAATTTAATAAAAACCGAAAATTTTCAATTATTGATATGTATCCTACTATTTTAGCAGCAATGGGGGTAAAGATAGATGGAAACAAATTAGGTTTAGGAGTTAATCTTTTTTCTGGTGAGAAAACTTTGATTGAACAATATGGTTATAGAAAGATTAACCAAGAGGTCAAAAAGAAATCTAGATATTATCGTCATAAGTTAATTGGTGATGATATAAAAGAATGTGAACAAAAAGAATTAAGTAAACGAAGTGATTAAAATCGTACACTAAAAATAGTGTACGGTTTTAATCGTTTTTTATTTAAAAACATTGACTATACGCTTAGACAATAGTTTAGAGTAAAGGAAGAAAAGGATATTATTAAAGCATCTTTTTAATAAAAAAGGAGGGATTGGGATGCTGCAGATTTCTTTACAGATGCTATGGAAAGAGCGAAAAAAAGCTTTAAATCTTGGAATTACAATTACAATAACTTTATGTGTATGTATTATTTTTCTCCAATTCTTTAATAATCCCATAATTAACTATTTAGTAAATATTTTAAAAGATACAACAAAGTTTTATGGTTATGAAGCAATTACTAAATACGAAGTGATGCGATTTTATGATGGAATGTATAAAGGGACAATGGTCATTATTTTATTAGTGATTTTTATTTCATTAATAATGTATTCTTGTAATTACTATAATAAAACAAATTCACGGATTGTTGGTCTATTGAAAATAATGGGGTGTCGTGATCGAGAAATTTTATTTTTCCAGATGATTCAGTTGATTGTAATCACTTTAATTAGTTATTTAATTGCTGTGGGAATTAGTTTTTTGCTGATTCCATTATGTCAGGCACTTGCTTATCTTTATATGGGGGTTAGTGAAAATATCTTTTATTATGCTTTAGAAACATATGTCGATTCTTTGCCCTTGGTACTGCTTCTATTAGTTTTTATGACTTTTATGCAAATATCGTATTCTATCCGCGGAGTTATTCCTGATTTACTTAAAAATGATGAAATCGTCTCGTTTAAGAAAAGAAGGCGAATAACGATAGTAGCTAACGTTAATTATATTGTATTATTTATTATAGGTACTTTTACTATCTACATCAGTGATTTAAATCAGGGATTGATTTTTCCAGCCGGTTTATATGTAATAGGAGCATATAATTTAGGTGTTATGTGTTTTCCTAACTTATTAGAAAAGTGGATTAAATTAAAGAATATTGATGCTAAAGAAAGTCTAATTTTTAATAACTTTATTTTGAATCTGCAGCAGATGAAATCAGTTATTTTAATGTTTGTATTATCTTCTGCAATTTTATTAACAATGATGTGTACTAATCTTGATGATTTACAGTATACGATCTTATTTCAATTGGGGTATGTGCTAACAAATATTGTTTTAAGCTTTACATTGATTAATCGTTTTAGAATTAATCAAATTAATAAAAAGCAATATTATCGTAATTTAAGTCGATTAGGTCTTAATTATGAAGAAATCAGATATACGACAAAAAAAGAAAAAACATTGATGTATGAAATGATTGCGGTCTTATCATTGGTATATTTATCAAATTTAAATATTGCTTTTGTCTATCGTGATAAAATGGGAGTTTTGTCTGCATTATTTCTTATATTAGAGCTTATTATTCCATTGTTTATTTCATATCGAGTTGCTGTATATCAAGAGGAAATGAGGATAAGAAAATGGAAGAAATAATTAAAACGGCTAATTTAAAAAAAGTGTATGGCTTAGATACACCATATCCTAAAACGGCATTAAATGGAGTTTCAATTTCAGTAAATAAGGGGACTTTTGCATGTATTATGGGGACTTCAGGTTCTGGTAAAACAACATTGATAAATATTCTATCAACAATTGATGAGGCTACTTCAGGAAAATTATTAATCTTTGATCAGAATATAGTTGGGTTGTCGGATAAAGAAAAAGCAAATATTAGAAAGAGATATATGGGATTTATTTTTCAAGATTATAATTTGATAGATTCTTTAAAAGTAATTGACAATATTTTATTTTCTTTAAAACTTAATAAAAAGAATATTATCAATGAAACAGAAATCAAGCAAATAATTAGCAGTTTAGGTATTGAAGAACTTTTAGATAAATACCCTTTTGAATGTTCAGGGGGTCAGCAGCAGCGAATTGCAATTGCTCGTGCACTTGTATGTAAGCCAAAAATTCTTTTTGCTGATGAGCCGACAGGAAACGTAGACAGTATTAGGGCTAAGCAATTAATGGAGTATTTTACAGAGATTAATCGTAAATATGGTATTACGATTGTCATGGTTACTCATGATTGCTTGGTTGCCTCATATGCATCAGAAATGTATTATGTTGAGGATGGGAAGATAATTAATCATATTTTTAAAGGGAACGATTCTTTTGAGAAATTTTATAATCGAATTGCAAGGATATCAATGCAAATTAAATTGTAAACTAAAAGGGTAGCATTTTTTGCTACCCATAAGAGTTTAACGAGCTTTTTGTAAAGCTTTTTTTAGTTTGAAATCATCGATAAAACGAAGTGGAGTTTCATAAGTTCTTTGTCCATAAACAAATCTTAATTTTTTTGCTTTTGGATATGAAACACGTTTAATTTTACGATAATCCAGTTTGATCTTACCGATCATCATTTGACGGTGCCCAACTAAGATGATTTGCTGTAAAAGAAAACCAATCGCTAGTGTTCCGATCGTTAAGACATTTAGTGGTAAATATAGATCGTCTAATTTATTGTTGATTAGCGCTAATACCATTAAAGCAACGCTCCCCACAAATAAGGCAATATAGAAAATTGTTAGGCCAATGTAAAAATATTTACCAGTATTGCTTAGACATGATGATAGGGTACTATCATCTTTTTTTGCGCGATACATTGCTACTGCTAAAGAAATATTTGTGTATGTAAACCATAATAAGGCTAAAAATACCAAAAAAGGTAATACATTTGTAATAATATCCATTAGTCATACTCCTTCTTTCAATATCTCTATTATACTAGAAAATCATGAATTAGCCTATATAAAAATTGATAAAAGTTTAATAATCATCATAAATTTTAGTGAAAAAATAATAGCCTGAGTACTGAAACAGGCTATTTTGCATAATTTTGTGCGTAATATTCATCATATGTTAAATTACTAGCAGTCACTTTTTTAGCTAAATCTTTTCCTAAATAGCGAAGATGCCAAGATTCGTAGCTATATCCGGTAAGTGTATCTTTGTTTTCTGGATAGCGAATAATAAAGCCGTAGTTAGCTAGTTGTCCAAGAAACCACTGATATTGGGGATGCTTTATAACGTCTTCAAAACTGTAATTATCAAGTGCAATATCACAAGCTAGACCGGTCGTATGTTCGCTATGGCCGGGGCGGCTACAAGTTTGGTCAGCTTTAGCAACGCTGTATGTATTCACCATATGATTATAGATTTCGGTTTGCCAGGTTGTCGAACGATAGCCACTAACGACGTATAGATTAAAGCCTTTAGTTTTACATGCTTCTTTTAATGCAATAAAATCATCATAAACAACTTTTCGCATCTGATGTTTTCGATATTTATAGGCAGGATCGCTTGTATTGGCATAAGTATCATTGATGTAAATAAGATCGTCGGGAGTGAAGTTATCATCTAATTTATAATATTTATTTACGATTGTATTTAATTCTAATGGCTTATTTTGAGGAATGATTACTTCATAGAAAGGATAATCAAGATTCATGTTAACTCGGGTAATTATTTCTTCTGTCGAAAGATCGGGATTAATTTTTTGATAGTTTTCATAACGTTCTTTTAACGAAGTTTGATAATATTGGGGATCGTTATTAACTGTTTTTTTCGGTTGCTTTTCTTCTGTTTTGGTTGAATTACTAGGCAAGAACCAGTAGATTATAGTACCGGCAATAATAAGGGGAATAAAAACTAATAATACTTTCTTTTTATTTAAGCGTTTTTTATTCATGGATTTAGTCCTTTATAGTTATTTTATCACCAATAACATCTCTTGTTTTGGCTTTGTATTGCTGAATAATGTTAGGTTTATCATGTAAAACAAAATGTTTAGCTAATTTATCATCTGGATATTTTGCAAGAGGATAAACTTCAACAGTATTATCACCGAAATGATTGATTAGTGGTGTCCAGGTAATGTCATCTATAAAAATTTTAGCATCTTTTTTAATAAAGTTTAATGATAACATTCCTTCTAATTGTGTATCTTGAGTTTCCATTGTACTTAAAAAATTTCCTAAACTGTAAGCAATGAGTGTTTTATTCCCACTTTGGCCATTCACCCATGTAACAGGTTGAATGATATGAGGATGAGTTCCGATTACTAAATCAACTCCTAAATCAGCAAATAGTTGAGCATACTCTTGTTGTTTAGCAGTTACTTCCGCCTCATTTTCATCACCCCAATGGGCAGAGACGATTATTACGTCTGCTTGTTCTTTGGCTTTTTGAACATCTGCTTTGATTGCTGCTGTATCCTCCAATAAGGGTACAGCATAGGCAGTTTGTTTTAACAACTTATAAGGATTAGTATTATATTCATTGAGACTTTGGGTATAAGATAAAAGTGCAAATTTGATACCGTTTTTTTCAATGATCCTAATTGTATCACGATCACTTTGGCTATCGTATGTACCAGTATAAATAATATCTTGATATTGGCGCCAAGTCTGAGAAGCCGCTTTAACACCTTCAAAATCACGGTCGAAAGAATGATTAGTAGCACCATTGATCATATTAAACCCAGTGTCAATTAAATTTTTAGCTAATTCACTTGGTGAATTAAAAGCCGGATATCCTGTAATTTTTAAGGTATCACCACCTAAAATTGTTTCTTGATTAATAAAAGCAAGATCAGCATCTTGAATATATTTTTTTATATGTTTATAGCAAGGGGTAAAGTCATATGTACCGTTAGTGCTGGCATATTGAAAAACACGCTCATGAATAATATTATCACCAACAGCAACCAGAGATACAGTATCATAGCTTTCTTTTTTTGCTTTAGCTTGCTTATTTTTTGTAACACCGTTTGAATTATTAAATAATGGTAAGATAGTTAAATTGATAATAAGTGCGATTATTATGATTAAGCAGATTATTACCAGTGATGCAAAGGCTACCCTCTTTTTATTGATCTTCTTCATATGATTACCTCTATACAATAGTTTTAATTTGTTTTATTATATAGTTATTATATACTGATATTTATATTTTAGTATAAAAAAAAGGAGATATTATGGAGAATATTGTTTCTTATTGCGATTTAACAATTGAATGTCAAGAAGCTGATTATCAAGGAAACTATCGAATCTCATCTTTATTATCCAAGTTATCAGATTTAGCAACTAAAAATGCTGTTGAAGTAGGAATATGGAGGCCGGAGTTAGGGGAACGATTTGGTTTTGTTTTAGCTAAAGAAACATTAATTTTAAAAAGACCAATTAAGATAGATGAAAAAATAAGATTAAAAACTCGTGCCGCAGCCTGTAAAAGAATCCAGTTCACACGTAACTATTGGGTTGAAGATGAAAACGGTGATGAAATAGCATCAGTATACTCATTATGGACTTTAATAGATTTAGAAAAACGAAGAATTACTAAACCTGATAAAGCAGGAATTATAATGCCAGAAATCAAGTCTTATGATTATACGATCGAAGAATATCATGAAATTATTAAAGAACTGCCATTGGATTATGTCATGGAACGTCAAGTTTTATATAGTGATGTTGATGTAAATCAACATATGAATAATAGTCGTTATATTGAATGGGCATTTGATGCTGTGGGTCTAAGAATATTTGAACAACATTATTTTAAAGAAGTAAGTATTTTATATAAACAAGAAATGGCTCCGGGAACAATTGCTAAAATATATCGTTATTTTGATGATAAATATGTTAAAGTTGTTTTCAAATCTATTGATGATAGTGTTATATATTTTGAAATGGGTGGCTATTTAGATAATTTTTGATAAAATTTTCATTATATGAAAATTGATTTTCACTATTTGAAAACTATTAATAAGATATTATGGTATTATAAACGTGTCCCAAATATCTATAATAGTATTCGTTTTCCCGTATAGAATACAGATATTAGAAACCCCTTGTCCCAAAGGGGTTTTTTGTTTTTTTATAAGCTCGTGGCACCACTGTGGCACCAATTTATTTAAAATTGGCAATAAAATTTTATTCCAAATCATCTATGACATTCAAAATTTCCTGACGTTCACTGGGGAAAAGATGGCCATAAACACGCTCTACCATTTCTTTACTGTGTCCAAGTCTTTCCGCAATCGTTAGACTCTTCACCCCACTATTTATCAAGATACTAACGTGGCTGTGCCTAAATTCATGAAGTGTAATCCGATTAAGTGGCTTGTCACTGTGAAGCTCATTATATAACGTTATATATGAATCTTTTAGGCGTGTAAAATACTGTTGGTAAATCACATCGTAAACTCCGAAGATATAACAGTTGTCATTAAAACCGTCAATATTTTTATCTCTGGCGTATTTTTCCTTTAACCCCTTAACTAATATCTTGTTTAGCAAAACGTGCCTGTGCTTGCCATTTTTTGTATCTTCTGATAATAAATGATTCTTTTCATCCCAGTTGTCATGTACATAAATATCTCTATTGATCCAGTTTATATCGCTCCATTTTCTTGTCTGCACCTCTCCTATTCGCATACCAGTATGATAAAGCATATCAAAAAATAATCTGTCATCAGGGTCATTAACAACTGTTTTAAATGCTTTATACTCCTCATAGGTCCAGTATCTTATTTTACTACTGTTCTTTTTGTTTTCATGACGAACAAATTCAACATAATCAAACGGATTTTTATCAATTATCATTCTGCGTACTGCATGGTTTAATAATCGGTTCAGCATCGATTGAATTATTTTAGTGTAGCTGTTTGAATAATTTTTCTTTAATAATTCATTTTGAAAATCTTCAATGACTGGTATATTTATTTTTTGAACTATCATTTCACCAAAGTAAGGTATTAACTGTTTATTTATAAGATATTTAAAATCTTTAAGTGATCTTGCTTTTACTCGGGTTGATTTATAAGTGATAAAATCATTTATGAGTTGTTTAAATGTTATCTGCTGTTTTATTATTTTATCAGATATTCGATAAGCAGCTTCATAGTCTAAAGCCAATTCTCTAGTTTTAAATCCTCTTTTTTTATGCTTATGATGTTGTCCTAATGAATCAGTATAATTTATAGAAACATACCATGTATTTCTTTCTTTGTCTTTGTAAACCGGCATTGTAAAAAACTCCCTTCATATGTTATAATGGGAGCATAATAAAAAGTGTTAACCGACCAAGTTAATTTTTTATTATGCTCGAATGATATTACCAGTATCATTCATTAGACCACTGTTACCAGCAGTGGTCTTTTTATTATTTTTTTATTAACAAATGGAGCTTTATAGAATAATTATAAGAACTTTTATAACATTCTTTAGATTTATCTAATTTTTTAATGTATTCTCCTCCACTGATTTTTAAATTTATATTATATATTCTTTTTTCATCAAGCCATTTCCTAAATTTATGAGCTTTTTCACTTGGTATATATCCAATTTGTGTATTATCAACTATTATTTTAACAGCGTTTTTATCGTGTTCATTTTTATCATCTTTTTCAAATCTTACATTTTTTGGATAATATACATTATATTTCCATACAGTTGAGATGTTTTTTGGAAATTTTTCTAATATAAATTCATTGTTTATGGGCATTGATTTTGAAATAACCTTTTCTAATTGTGGTTGAAAATATGATGTACTATAAATTTCTTCTATTTTTGTAAATGTTAGTTCGTCTTTAGTTGGTTCTCTCAATGCTTCTTTAATAAAATTCATTATACCCATTCATATCACCGCCTTTAAATAATATCACCTTAAAATTATAATTTTCCTATAACTTTTCCAATACAGTCTATACGCATTGATTCGTTAAACTGAATCGGTGCGTATTTTTTATTATGAGATATCAAACATTCGTTACCAAGCTCTTTTATATATGCCTCACCATTAACCATAAATGCCCCAATTTCACCGATCTTAATATCACGCTGTTTTTTTATCATTACTTTATCACCGTCACGGTAAGTCGGTTCCATTGAATCACCACTAACGCTTATAACGAAGTCTATGTCTTTAAAATCAATTGGAACTTCTATCTGTTCTGTTGGTACATCATCAAAGGCATATAAGCCAGTACCTGCGCTTAGACCGCACTGGTAAGCAGGTTTTAATACTGTCGACTCATAAATAGCCTGTGTTTCTGCGACGCATCTTGCATATTCAATATTTAAAATAGATTCAACAGCTTGAACACCATGAACATCGAGATTGCGGTATTGTTTTATTATATGTTTTTCTTTAAGTGTAGTAGAAAATTCTTCATTTAGTGATTGCATATCATCTTGATACAAATAGTTTGCATCACATTTTAATGCATCAAATAATTTAAAAAGCAACTCAACTTTTGGATAACTAACCCCGTTTTCATAGTTTGCGATTGCTGAAGGGGTAACCCCGATTAATTCAGATAGCTCATTTCGTGTCATCCCTAATTCTTCTCTTCTTTCTTTTATACGTGAATTTAAACTCATAATATAGCCTCCTATAAACACATTATATCAACGTTTCTTACAAACTCAATACAAAAATTACAAAAATCTTGTAAAAAAGTATTGTAGTTACAAGAAAAGTGTGATATATTTTATTTGTCTACAAGAAACTTGTAAAAAAAGAAGGTGGTAATAATTTGAATACACAACTTGTACTTTCTAAAAATATTAGAAAATTAATCAATGAAAAAGGATTGAAACAAAAAGCAGTTGCAAACCGTTGCAAAATCAATGAAAGAAATTTTAGTAATATGTTATGTAATCGACAATTGATTAGACCAGAACATATACCAATGATTGCCTCTGCCTTAGATGTATCAATCGATGATTTATTCAAAACAGATTCAAAAGAATGAAAGGAGATTTTAAATGAATCAATTACAAATATTTAAAAATGATGAATTTGGAGAAGTGAGAAGTCTATTAATAAATAATGAACCATGTTTTGTTGGAAAAGATGTTGCTTTGATTCTAGGTTATAGCAATCCGCAAAAGGCCATCAGAGATCATATTGATGAAGATGATAAAAGGACTGAACGAATCGTTCACCCCCAAGGTGGCACACAAGATACTGTAATTATTAATGAATCAGGGTTATACAGTTTAATACTATCCAGTAAATTGCCAACTGCAAAAAAATTTAAAAGGTGGGTAACAAATGAGGTTTTACCATCAATTAGAAAATATGGTGTCTATCAAGTTCCTGACGATCCAATGATTGCTCTTAAGCTGATGTTTGAAGCTACCGAGCAAACAAATGACAGAGTTAAGGTTATCGATAGTCGTGTAACCAATCTGGAAAACACAACTACTGTAGACAGCAGAAAGCAGTACACACTAAGAAAAATAGCAAGTGCGACAGCAGTTAGAGTTTTAGGGGGGAAAGACAGTCAAGCGTATTTAGAACTTCATCACAAGGTATTTTGTCAACTCTGGAAAGATTATAAAGATTATTTCAAAATTCCAAGTTACAGGGATACATTAAAAATTGATTTTGAAAAGGCAAAAGAATATTTAAGCAGTTGGCGTCCGGATCATAACCTAGAGATAGAAATTTCAAGCGTGAATGGGGTGAATTAGATGTCTAGAAAAGGATTTTTTGATTATGAAAATGCGGATATAAAACCAATTGAGCCAAAAGGAAATATGAATTCTAGTACATGGAACTTAGAAAAAAACAATGATAAAGCTATTAATCCGGAAAATGGGGATGCGGTGTTGATATGCAAGGGAATACAGTTGTATCCACAAAAATTAGCAAAATTAGAAAAATCAATAAATGAATTGAATAATCAAATGATTGAAGTATTGGATGAAGAAACATATAAGCAATTAAAAAAGAATTTAAAAATACTACAATCAAATTTTGAAAAATTAAATGAAAGTAGTATTCTTATGCATCTTTTTTAAAGTTTTATTTTTAAAGGATTACCTTTAGCATCTGTCAATGTTACGGGCTTTGCTCTAGTAAAGTCAATATCATTTATTACCTGGGTAAGTTTTATTTTGAAATCTTCAACTAAATTTAAATCTGACAACGAGTAGTCATAAACTGGATAAGTTGAAATATCAAAAGGTATTCTATCATTAGTTTGTTGTCTTATTAAGATAAAAGGGGAGTTATGCTTATGTTCATTCAAAGCCAACCTATATCCTAATTCTAAAAATACATTAGCATTATAGCCTGTTATATCAACAATTGCTAATTCGTCATTATACAAGTGGTTATAGATATTTTGATCTAATTTATCAGTTGAAGTTATTTCATCAGCTCGAATTAGTTTAATATCAAATTTATTTAGAACAGGTTTTATTAAATGATTTAATACTATGTCTGAGTGCTTTCGAATTTCGACATGGCAGTGTCGATATATAAATTATAGCATTAAAAACCTTGGTCGGTTAACTAAGCATAAAACATATAGCCTGGTCGGTTATTAAATTTGTGGAAAGGAGCAGTAACGATGCGTAAAACGAAAGAGAATATAAATAATATAAGAGAAGAAATTATATTTCAGGGACATGCCAATACTCAGGAAATACAGGCATTTATCCCATGCGGATATAAAGAAGCAACAAAAATAAAGAATGAAATTATTGAAAAAATAAAAAAGAACGGCAAGACAGTGCTTGTTAGCGGGAGACGTGTATATATTAAACCGGTTCATCTTTTAGATTATATTGATATGACCGAGAAGCAGATACATGAGTACGCAAAAATGGAACGTGAAAAAGCTGCTATGTCCAGTAGCAGCTAAATAATGAAACCACAAGTATTATAAAACAATAGAGAGGGGTTGTCAAAAATGGAAAGAAAAGAAATTATTGAACGTTTAAATGAAATAAAACGCGTTGTAGATTCTAACAGTATAGAGGAGCTTATCGAAGCGTATCCGGATGCTGCGGGATTTTCTCTCTGTAAAGAATCTACATTTATTTCAATTGCTGCCATAAGCTCATATCTTGTCGATAATCTGATAAAGGATATTGAAAATGGAAAAGTACATTAACAGGCTTAATGCCAGAGGCTTTTATACAATCGTTTTAATTATTATTTTGGTAGGTTTTATAGCTGCGGGAGCTTCAGGTATCATTTTTGATTTTATCGTTAGGATAATAAAAAATATATAGGTTTTTAACAGTGTTTTTAGGGTACTGTTTTTATTTGCACCAAAATCATGAAAATAGGAGGAATAAAAAATGTTAAAAAACAATAGTGAAAGAAAACAATGGATTGAAAATGAAGACAATTATGAAATTATCACTGTTTCAGAATTTGCCAGATACAGGAAGTCAAGACCGCTTGACGACGGTTCATGCATAGTTATTTTTGAAATAAAAATGAAGGCATCGGTATGGAATCATGAGAAGAATAAAATAGTTGAAAAAATCAAGTGGAGTAAAATCGGAATGTTTATTACATATTCTTATGAAAATGAAACGCTTCTAGAACAGACCTGCATAAGTGATATTGTTTCAAGGATGGCGAAAATGAAATGATAGAAAATCTTAAGGGAGAGCTGTGGAAACAGTACCGCGATACAGATTATTATTTTTCATCATACGGACGTGTAAAACGGATATACAGGCACAAAGAACGCCTTTTGAAGCCGTATAAAGTAAGTCACAGGAAAGGCTCTGAACTGTGGGTTGTAAAGGTCTACGGTAAAGAAACATCGATTTCAAGAACTGTATATGAGCTTTTTATCGGTACGGTTCCCGATGGATACAACATTATCCATCGTAACAAGGTACAGAGCGACAATGCAGCGGTTAATTTAAAAGCAGTATCTAAAAGGGAACTCGGCACACTGTACGGTGGAAGAACACGGATGCAGAGACTTATATATGATATGGAAAATAAATGCTTTTACAAGGGTACCAGAGAAGCAGGAAAAGCCCTTCACATAAGCAGGCAGACAGTTTCGGACTACTGCAACGGCAAGGTTAAAAAGCCGATGTTCAAGATAAGATGGGCAAGAGACGGGGAATAAAACTAAATTGAATATCCGGAGGTGTGGAAATGGATAAATACAAAAGTACAGAAGCCTATGTAATGAATGAACTTAAGCAGGCGCATACACGCATTGAACAGCTTGAAAATAATCTTGACGAAGTGTTAAAAAAACTGAGAGCAGCTGAATGTCAGATTATCAACAACAATGAATATATTATCGAGCTTGAAGGCAGATTAGGCATAGAAGGCGATGTTTAAATACAACATTTACATAGAAAGTGAGGTAATTGTACTCCCCTTGGTTATTTATGCAGAAACAAGGGAAATAGCCTATAAAAAGGCAGTAAAACAGTTTAGAAGGATATTTAAAAAGAAGAAAATTACAAGAGTTACTATCCACAAAGATCATTATTATTTTGGTGGATTTGAATATTAAAAAAAAGAAAGGTTGAGAGAAAATGAAAAGCATTAAAGAAAACAGTAAAACATTATTATTAATTGTAGGAGGGGTTATTTCGGTAATTATATGCTGCTTTATCTGGATACAGACTACAGCGAATACAGCAATAGGATATGAGGAAAAAGTATCGAAAACTTTATCAGATATAAATGTTCAAGAAAAGCGAAGAATCGATCTTGTTTATAATCTTGCTGACTGTGTCAAAAATTATGATCAGCACGAAGCTGAAACACTAAAGGAAATAGCCGAAACACGGAGCAACACTGATGAAATTGAGAATGTAAATACAATGATTAAAGCAACAGCTGAGGCATACCCGGATTTAAAAGCTGATAAAAATTATCAACAGTTTATGACCGAATTGTCAACAACAGAGAATTTAATAGCACAGCATAGAAAAAATCACAATTCATCTGTTGAGTCATATAACCGTTATGTAAAGAAATTCCCGCAAAGATTTTTTTTATCGCTAGTGGGATATGAAAAAAAAGAATTTAAATATTTAGAATACAGTGCTTCAAGTGATGCTCCGCAAGATTTATTCGGTGAATAAAATGAAATGGGACAAGAAAGCATTTTCCATTAATGGTATAGAGATAAAGGCCAGAGAATTGATTTTCTGTATCACAATACTAGCTGTAATGATTTTTGTCGGTTTGTTAATAAACGGAGCAATGGAGCAATCAAAAATAGATAAAGATGATCAGTATTTAAGTGCTTTGAAAGTAACAGATAAAGAAATGTTTGAATATGGTATCAATACCAATGTTGGGGATGCATTTGCATATTCTACATTAGAAGCTGTTGATACTGTTACATATCCGGAAATTGGTGACAAATATATGTACATCGAAAAAGTAGAACAACATTACACTATGCATACTAGAACGGTTTGTAGTGGGAGCGGCAAAAACAGAACATGTAGAACCGAAACATATTGGACGTGGGATACTGTAAGCCGGGAATCTAAACATAGTAAAAAAATTAAATTTTATGATCATGTGTTTCCTTATAATAAGATAGATATGCCTGAAAGCAGGTATTTAAAGACAATTCATGAATCTGGAACAATAAGATATAAATATTATATTTTAAAGACAAAGTATAAAGGTACCATTTTTACTTCATTCAAAAATAATACAATCGAAGATAATTCAAAATTTTATAAAAATAAAAAAATAAATGATGCTGTAGAAAGTTTAACCAGTGAAGACACATCATTAGTCATATTTAGAATAATTTGGACAATTTTAACGATAGGTTCAGTGATTGGATTCATAGTAGCAGATAATAAATGGCTTGATTGAAAAGGAGTAGCAAAATGAAGATAACTTATGAAGAATTTAATGATCTGCAAAGACTGCAGAAAATAAGGGATTATGCTCAGGAAATCTTTAATACATTAATTTGTTTAGGATACATCGCTGAAAATAAGCACAGTAAAAAAATTACGGCAATGACAACTGAAATTAAAGCAATTGAAGATGATGCAGTTGAAAATATTAGAAAAATGATTGAAGGAGAATAACAACAATTAATGAAAAAAATATTTTTAACAATAGCTGCTACTGAGCTGATGCTGTTCTTAATAAAACCGCAATCTAAATTAGCATTAGTGTTAGCCTTCTTTTATGGATTCTTAGCATTTTTAGAGGATAGAAAATCATAAAAACTATTTTAATAAAAAAATCTCTCTAATCGCATATGTAACAAGGGATTAGAGAGAAAATATAAATGCAATATAATATATAGGTTATATTGCGCACCGATTCCATCTAAAAAAGGTGTAAAAATGCAAAAAAGAAAAGTGTTGATTGATTGAAAATTTAACAGGAGGAGCGTATGAAAAAGAAAGATTTGGAAAAAAATCTTGATCTATGGATAATCGAGCAGAAACATGATGAACTGGCAGAAAATACATTAAAATCATATAAAAATGGAATATCTAAATTCATCACTTGGCTTGAAGACAGTGGATATTGTGATGTTGATATTTCAAAAGACATTACAATCGAATATAAAAGTTATCTTCGTGATATATCCGATTCAGTCAATTCAGCAAACAGTTGGATAACAACACTTAATAAATTTTTTAAATGGCTTGATATGCCTGAAGTTAAAATCAAAAAAATAAGACAGCAGGCAGCTTTTAATAATGAAGATGTATTAACAATAGAAGACTATAAAAGGCTTCTAAGAATGGCTAAAAGAATGAATATGATGCAGACATACTACATCATGCTTACTCTGGCAATGACTGGAATACGTATAGAAGAGCTTAAATATTTTACAGTCGAAAATTTGGAGAAGTACTATATCAAGGTTTTCAATAAAGGAAAAGAAAGAGTTGTTCCGGTTCGTCAGGATCTAAGGAGAGAATTAAAGAAATACTGCAAAGAAAATAAAATTACTACAGGATATATATTTCTTGGGAAGAAAGACGGGAAGATGCCGGCCAAAAGCACGATATGGCGAAGAATGAAAAAAATAGCAGGAATGGCTAGGGTAAAAAAAGAATATGTGCATGCACATTCCTTTAGGCATTTATTTGCACGAGTGTTTCTAAATCAAAACAGTGGCAATTATTTAGATTTGGCTGATATTCTCGGTCATACAGACTTAAAAACTACTCGTAAGTATACAACACTCTCAAACGAACAAAAACGGCGCAAACTCGAAAATTTGAAGTTTTAGAGGTGATTGAATGATAAGTGATTTTTGGTTAGGGGTGATCCTAACCATTGCAGCAGAAGCAATAATAACAATCTTAATTGTTATTATTTAGGTCAGAAAGAAAAGGATGATGAAAATGTTAAATAAACTGATTTTATTTTTAATTAGAAAGAAACTTCATTTAAAAAAGTTTCAACAATTTTATTTTAGTAATCAGGCAATTAAAATAGAAAAATATTATTTTGATAATTATGGTATTATGAAAATTTCAGTTTGTGGATTAGTCAGATCAAATTTATCACTTAATTTCCTATTATCTGATGAGTGCAGGATCTTAATTAGGAGATAGGAATGATGGAAAATAATGGTGTTTATAAGCACTGCATGAATTGTAAATATTTTAGATATAGTCATGTACATAATAGCGATTCAAAAAGTTATGTGTGTGAAATAAAACATAAGTATTTTGATTTTTTTTGTAGATTAAGAGCCAAGTGGTGCAAATATTTTAAAGAAGGAGAAACAGAATTTTGGGAAATAAATATCAAGAAGCGTTAGATAGGCTTTGTAAAAATGATTATTTCGATGAAAAAGGTAATTGTAACTGTGATCAAATTGTAATGGATCGTATATTATTACAAGAATTAGTTGATAAAGCAACGCCTAAAAAGCCCATACAAATTCATTGCGAACCAGAGGAAGAATGGGATAAAGAAGAGGTATTTTATAATTGCCCTAATTGCGGAGAGCCTTTGCCTTATGATTTTGAGTATGACTATCCAATTAAAAATAAATGTTGCTTAGAGTGTCAACAAGTTTTAGATTGGAGTGGTTTTGATGAAGAATAAATATCAGGAAGCTTTGGATAGAGTTAAAGAAATATATATATCTTTGTGATGAGTTCAATCTCAAAAAATCAGCAGTTAAAATGAATGATGATATAGAAGTATTACAAGAATTGGTTGATAAAGCAACGCCTAAACGTCCAATTTTAAATAAGATATGGGAAGATGAAGATACAAAAAACATTTATGATGAATATGGTCGTATAAATGAAACGCTGTGCGTATGCCCTAATTGTGGAGAAAGTGATATATACGATTTTGAATATAATACAAGATTTAAGTGTTGTTCTAATTGCGGACAAGTAATAGATTGGAATGATGAACAATGATAGATAAAAATAAGTTAATTACTGAGTTAGATAAATTGGATTGTATAAGTAACATAAATTACTACACTAACAATTGCAATTCCCATGATGATATTGTAAATACGATTGAAGAAATATATGAAGCTGAATTAAGTGCTAAAGAAATGTTCGAGGAACTAGGATATACATATTATAAAAGTAACAATATGATTCTTTATGAAATAAGTGAAATAAACTACTTTCTTTTTAGCCCAGATAAAGAAATTACGGTAGGTGATTACGGCATAGACGTAGCTACATTGAAAGCAATTAATCAACAATGTAAAGAACTGGGGTGGATTTGATGGAGAATAAAGTAACGATTTACAAAGGTGAAGTAATGCATGATTTGAAAGCACTGTTTGATAATGCTGGTGATTATTTTGAAGATGAATATGAGCTTGTAAAACAATATATCGAACAGTTGGAACAAGCATTAGATAAAGCGTGTGAAGAATTAGAAGTATTTGATATGACATTTAACGATGGTGATTTTGTTGATATAAAAAACAAAGAACAGTGGAAAGAGTGGACTTTACAAAATAGAAAGTAACACCCTGGAAGTGCGATTTTACGTAAATCGGGGTCACGGTAACTTTTTTTAGAAATTTAATTGATTAAAAATTGCCAAGAGTGTTGATGGCTGTAGAGTTTAAACGATTTAGGTTATCTATCAAAAAATTGACACTCTTAGGGATTATGTAACTTTTTTATAAGAGATTGGAGGAGCGGGTTAGTGAAAATTTTAGATGCATGTTGTGGCTCAAAAATGTTTTGGTTTGATAAAGAAAATCCAAATGTTACATACATGGATATACGCAGATACAGTGATATTTTGTGCGATGGAAGAAAATTGGAAGTGAATCCAGATGTAATAGGTGATTTTAGAAATATGCAATTTTCTAATGATGAATTTGACTTAGTAGTATTTGATCCACCGCATCTTGTTAAAGCAGGTGATAAATCATGGCTTGTAAAAAAATATGGAAAGTTAAATATAGATACATGGAAAGAAGATTTAAAACAAGGTTTTAATGAGTGCATGAGAGTTTTAAAACCTTGTGGTACATTAATTTTTAAATGGAATGAGGAACAAGTTAAACTTAGTGAAGTATTAAAGTGTTTTAATCAAAAACCATTATTTGGAAATAAGCGTTCTAAAACACACTGGTTGGTATTTGTTAAAAATGAGGTGAAAGAAAATGCATAGTAAAGAAGAATGTGAAAAGGCATTAGCAAGAATTGTTAATGATGATTATTATTTTGAAAATGATCCATATGGAGAAGATAAAGCAAGCGCATTTGACAAAGATGTCGATATGATAGAACAACTAACCGATGAACATTTTGAGGTTTTAGATGTAATAAAAGAAAAAGTTGATGTGCAAACGAGCAACAAAGAACAATGTAAAGAACTGAGGTAGATTTGATTCCTATGGATGAAATTGAATTCTATTTAAAAGATTTAGAAAGTCGTTTTAAATATTTAAATAGAAAAAAATATTATTTATCTTATAGCGGTGGTAAAGATAGTCATTTCTTATATTGGTTTATAAAAGAGTACCTAAAAGATGATCAAATTGAAATTGTGGCAGTAAATACATATATGGAACATACAGCCATAAGTAAAAGAATGTACGATAATGCAGATACAATATTGTTACCTAAATTTAAGCCGTTTGAAATTAAAGAAAAGTATGGATCACCCTGTTTTAGTAAGCAACAAGATGAATATATAAGGCGCTATCAGGGTGGAAGTAGAGCTAAATCTACTTTAGATAGAGTTTTGGCGAGAGAGGAGAGTATGCACAACATTAGCAAAAAAGCTAGAGAATACGTATTAAGTGGGAGCGCTCATAAAATTAGCCCATATTGTTGCAAATACTTAAAAAAAGAACCATTAAAGGAATATGAAAAAACAAGCTGTAAAAAAGCAATTCTAGGAGTTAGAGGGAATGAAAGTTTAACACGTAAACATCAATATAAAACGTGTTTTACTAAAGATAAAAAATTTACACCTTTACATGATCTAAGTGATGAATTGTTAGAGAATATATATAAAAAATACAGAATAGAAATACCAGAAATATATAATTATATAGATCGTACTGGTTGTATGGGTTGCCCTTATGGAAGTTATAAAGGATATACAAAAAAAGAATTAGATCTATTATCAGAACAACAAAGAAAATTTGTAATTGAATATTTTAAAGAAAGCTATGTCGTATTAGGAATTGATTATAAAAATAAACAGTTAAAATTAGATTTTAATGAGGTGAAAGAAAATGAGTAATAAATTAAGACTACAAATTACAGAAAGATATAAACGAAATGTATTTATAAATGTAGTTGTTCCAGAGGGGAGATTATATGAATTTGATTGTATTTTAGATAACTATGAAAATTCATACAACGATTACCAAACACTGATTGAAGAATTATCTGATAAAGGTTTTAAAATATTATTTGTTGATGATAACAAAATATTTGAATTTGAAGAAACACATGATATTGACTACTCATTTATCAATGAAGAGGTAAAAGAAAATGACGTCTAAACAAATAGCATTCGTATTTTTTCTAATGATGCTTATTGCGTTTATTTTGTCGCTTGTTTTGGGAATTCGATATTTATTTAAGGAATGGAGAAAGTAAAATGCTAACCCTACCAATTAAGAGAAAGTGGTTTGATATGATTTTAAGTGGTGAAAAGAAAGAGGAATATAGAGATATCAAGCCTTATTATATAAGTAGATTTGAAAACGAATTAGATTTTTGTCAATTTTTCTTTGGTGAAGATTGTTTGATTATTATTTTAAGAAATGGCTATTCAAAAAATAGTCCTTATATAAAAGTTAGATGTACTTTAACTAAAGGTTACGGTAAAGAAAAATGGGGAGCAGAAACAGGTAAAAAATATTATGTTTTGAAAATTGTAGAAATCATGGAGGTAGGTAATGATGGAGACTAAAGTTAGACAAAGCAATTACATAACAATTTTAGGATGGATGGTCTCAGATTTAAAGTTAAGAGGCAACGCACTGCTTACTTATGCGATTATTTACGGTTTTTCTCAAAATGGTGATGATTCGTATACTGGAAGTCGTCAGTATCTTGCTGAATGGACTAATTCTACAGTTCAAAATGTATCAAGATGCTTAAAAAAACTATTGGAAGATGGACTTATAATAAAAAAAGAAAATGTTATAAATGGAGTAAAATTTTGTGAATATAAAGCTGTTGTTCCTGAGTTGCTACCAGTAACAAAATGTTCCGGGGGTAGTAACAAAATGTTCCCTAATAATATAGAATATAATACTAGTAATATATATAGTGCAAAATTTGATAAAAATGATGCATTTAAAAGATTCTGGAGTGTATATCCAAGACATACGAACAAGAAAAAAGCATTTGATGTTTTTGTTAAAAAATGTACCGATGAAACTGTACTGCAAAAGATGTTAAGCGCAGTTGTTGATTATAAAGAGACAGAACAGTGGCAGAATGAAAGATTTATACCTCACGCTTCCACATGGCTTAACGGCGAAAGATGGGAAGATGAAATCAATCCAGCTTCTAAAAGTAATTCAAATGATGATAATGAATGGATGAGCGGATATGAATAATTATCAGGATGATTTAATCGGAATGTTTCTTGTTAAACCGCAGCTTCTGGATTTAACTATTCTAAAACCGTCATATTTTGATAAAAAGCATCGCGATATATTTACTGCTATAAAAAAGTCGTATAAGGAAAATAAAACTATTATTTTAGAGGATATCCTGGCAGTAAAGGGAATTGATGTTGATCTTGTTATTGCCTGTTCTACAAGTACCGCAACAACTGCTCTGTTTGAACAGTATCAGGATTACGCGATTAAGGAGTATAAAAAGAAAGCCTTATTAGCAACTGCTAAAAGGCTCCAGAATGATGAAATTACAATTGATGAATTTTACAAGGATACAAACAATTTTGCATCTTTAGGGTCTTATTCATCGACGAGGCTTACTAAAGAACTGCTCAAAGGTTCGATTACCAAGCATAAGAACAATATCAAATTTACAAGGTTTAGTAATTTAGAAAAGAAGCTTAATTTAAAGGAAAATGACTTTGTTATTCTTGCCGGTGCTACCGGTGTAGGTAAATCAGGTATAGCTATAAATCTATTGGATGATCTGTCTCACAACTATCCTTGTGTATATTTCAATTTCGAAATGGTAGAAGAGGAGCTGTATCAGAGACTTATTTCAATTAATTCTAAACTGAATCAAAAAATGCTTGAGCAGTATGAGACACTGCCACAAAAAAATATGAATGTTGTTAATTCTGCAATTGATGATATTTCAAAAAGACATATTGATATTATCAATCATTCATCGACGTTGGATAAATTAAGATCATTTATTATGAGCTACAAAAGCGATAAGCATTTTATAGTGTTTGTGGACCATGTAGGGCTTATTGGTGTACGGGCTAAGAACAGTTATGAAAAAATGACAGAAGTAGCCAAGGAGCTAAGAAAAATGAGTTTGGATAACAACTGTACGATTATTGGACTTTGTCAATTAAACAGAGAAGCAACTAAAAATGCAAAACAGCCTAATTTATCAATGTTAAGAGATTCAGGTGAGCTGGAACAAAGTGCAAGCAAGGTTATATTTGTCTGGAAGAACGAAAAAGACTGCGCAGAAGATTATTATCTAGTTATTGAGAAAAACAGAAGCGGTCCTAAATCAATCATTCCAATAGGCTACAACAAAGAAAATCAAATTGCTTATGAATTAAGCAATAAGAGAGATTTAAGGACATAGGAGGATTTAGAAAATGAACAAAAGCGAAAAGCAATATAAAGATGAAATTATAGATAAAAATAGCATTTTTGATGAATTACTTGTACAAGATGATAAAACACATCTTTTTATAGTAAAAACATCAAACCGAGGTACTGTTATTGACCCAGGTGAACTAACCGTAGTTTTAATTAAGGATGCAATAAAAAAAGATGATTATATCTTTATAAAAAGAACAGAAATTTAACAAAAACTATTTTGATTAAAAAATCTCTCTAATCCCTTGCTACATAAGCGATTAGAGAGAAAATATAAATGCAATATAACATCTTGGATATATTGCGCGGTTAAAGGAGCAGAATAATGGAAAATCTAAACAGTGCTGAAAAAATTTCGAAAGGAATTGAGTTGGTGGGTGAAGGAGTATTAGAAACATTTCAAAACGCAATTAACCTTTTTTGTGATGCTCTTTCTAATTTTGTTGATTGTGTTAATATGATAAATAAAGTCAATCATAAGAAACCGAGATTACCGAGAAAAACAAAAAAGAAATACAAGAAATTAGGAATTTATGAAGATTGGAAATATGTAAATAAAAATAATAATTTGAGTAAATAGCATGACTGTAGATAAAAATGACTGAAATATCATTTTAGAGGAAGGAAGATAATAGCTATTGTATAATGTTTTAAACAGCACGAGGAGGGAAGTAAATTGAATAATTATATTTCTGATAAAGAATTAGGAAAGTATATTGGAATGTATGAGAAAGCATTAAATCATTATTTTAAAGATTATCCTAAACAGCCATCAATTTACAGTCATGAACGACAGGAGTACAGTGGATTGGATATAAATACATATATCTATATTGCAGATAATTATTGTCACTTGAAAAAAAGACTGGAGGAGCGCAATGCAAGAAGCAAAATACCAAATAAAAAACTGGAAAAAATGGAAAGCAACAAAATATCTTCTTATTCAGACAAAGAATGAGCTAATGAATGATATAAAAGCTATTACATATACTGATGAACTTCCGGGAGGATCACATAAAAGTATTGCTGATAAGTATAATAAGTTAATAGAAGATGTAAAGATTTATGATGATTATATTAATGCATATGGTTTCTTTATAAACAGATTAGAAAACGCAATAGCAACAATGCTGAATGAAAATCAACGTAAGGCAGTTATAATTTATTCTAATAATCCATATAAAGGTGGTTATGAAAAAAGAATAGAGGAAGCCTTAAAAACAGGCTTCTCAAAAAGTTATTTTTATGATTTGTTAACTGAATCTTATGAAATACTTGGTAGTGTTTTAGATATAGAGTGCGATGAAAATAGAACCATAATTGAATCCGTGGACAAATCACGGACAAAAAACGCCTAAAAATGTGTTATTATGATATTGTGGAAGTTTTTTAAAGAACACCACATCAGCAGCCAATCAACACTTTGTCAGGAAGAAACTCGAAAGGGTTTCTTTTTGCTTTTGTGAAGAAGGAAAATATTTATGTATGAAAGCGAAGGTTTACAAATGGCAATTAAAAGATTAGATCGTGATGGGTCTCACCGTAAGCAGTTCGAAAGAAATAAAAAGAAAATATACGCAACTCAAACAGTGTGCGGAATATGCGGAAAGCCGGTAGATTTTAGTTATAAATATCCGCATCCTTTATCACCGTGTATCGATCACATCATACCGGTTGCAAAAGGAGGACATCCAAGTGACATTGATAATCTTCAACTGGCACACTGGACATGCAACAGACAAAAGAGTGACAAATTATTTTCAAGTAGTGGGATGCACAAGGCGAAGGTAGTAACAAACAGAGACCTTCCTCATACAATCAACTGGATTGCTTATAAATCGTCAAAATAAGCCATTTGAGAGGTGTTTTAAATATGGGGCATGATACCCCCTAAAATCTTTTTTCCTTACTTCACGGCGTACTGTGAATATTTTCTCACGGATAAATTAAGGCGAAAGGAGTGAAAAAATGACGGCATATTTAGGAATGAAATATTTAAGAAATAAACTGATATCAAAAAGACCAAGAAATGAAGAAAAGTATCTGTATTATGAAATGAAGAATACCATGAGGGATTTTAATATTACTATGCCTAAAGAATTCATATGGCTAAAAAGCTGTCTTGGATGGTCAGCGAAGGCAGTTGATTCAATCGCTGACAGGCTTTCATTTAGAGAATTTTCAAATGATAATTTCGGAATAAATGAAATATATCAGTTAAATAATCCTGATGTTCTTTTTGACAGTGCGATTATCTCAGCACTTATTACATCGTGCTCATTCATATATATTTCAAATGATATAAGCGGATTTCCCCGCATGCAGGTAATTGACGGTCGAAACGCCACAGGAATAATTGATCCTATTACTTACATGCTTAGCGAGGGTTATGCTGTTCTTGAAAGAAATATTCATGATGAACCGGTCAAGGAGGCTTATTTTATAAAAGAGGGTACATGGTTTTATGAAAAAGATAAAGCACCTTATTTTATTTCAAGCAAAGCCCCGTATCCACTGCTCGTTCCGGTTATTTTTAGACCTGATCCAAAAAGACCGTTTGGGCATTCAAGAATATCCAGAGCCTGCATAGGTATTCAGCAGAGCGCAATGCGAACGCTCAAGCGTTCAGAAGTATCAGCAGAGTTTTATTCTTTCCCACAAAAGTATGTACTAGGGTTAAGCCCAGATGCTGAGGCTCTGGACAAATGGCGCGCTACTGTCTCAACTATGCTTCAGCTCGATAAGGACGAGGATGGTGATTCACCAACAGTTGGACAGTTTGAACAGCAGTCTATGGCGCCGTATGTAGAACAACTGAAAATGTTTGCTAGTCTATTTGCAGGCGAGACAGGTCTTACCTTGGATGATCTGGGATTTTCAACTGATAACCCGTCAAGTGTTGAGGCTATAAAAGCGCAGCATGAAAATTTAAGGCTTATCGCTAGAAAAGCGCAAAAAACTTTCAGTGTAGGTTTTTTAAATGCCGGATATCTTGCTGCATGTTTAAGAGATAATTATGAATATGACAGATACCAGATTTATTTGTCAAAAGCTAAATGGGAACCGTTATTCGAGCCTGATTCGTCTACATTATCTGTTATAGGTGATGGTGCTATTAAAATTAATAAGGCGGTACCGGGATTCTTTGACAAGGATACTTTAAGAGATTTAACAGGTATCGATTATAGTGAAAATGCTGGAATCGGAAAAACTGCAGGAGAGATCGTACAGTAATGGAAGATATTGCACCTGAATTGTATGAGAGGATAAAAAGTACATACGAAAATGAAAAAGCATCAAGTAAAAAGCTGGATGCTTTTTTAGAAAAAGTAAAAAATGGCAATGCCGCATATGAAGATGTCTATGATTATGCAGGTGAACTGGGCAGATGTCTGGAAAGTGCATTCAGTCACAATATAAGCGACGATGTGCTGCCCGACAGCAGGATGTATTACAATATAGCAAAAAGAATAATCGAGCCCATGCTTAAGAAAAGTCATGATGATATTGCAGCACAGTGCAGTGCTGTACAACATTCATTAAATAAAAAAGCCGGCATAGGATTAAATGCTGTTAAACCTGAGTATGATAAAGCCAGAACAGAGGCAATCATAAATTATGTATGCACACGTGATAAATACAGCAGTGTAGAAAAAAGTTTTTTAGACGGATTAAGCAATAACTGTCGCAAAACTGTAGATGATTCTGTAAAGCAGAATGCTGATTTTCATTACAAAAGCGGGTTAAGTCCGCGAATAGTAAGGATTTGCAGAGGAAAAGCGTGCAAGTGGTGTCGTGAGGTCGAAGGCAGTTATAACTACAAGGATGTAAGGAATACCGGTAACAATGTATTTAGAAGACACGCCAACTGCACCTGTACAGTTTCATATGATCCTGGTGACGGATCAAAAAAAATTCAGGATGTATATTCGAAGAGATGGCAGAACCAGGATGCCTTTCAGGAAAGAAAAAGATTTTACCTGGAAAACAGAGTTGATAAAAAAAGATTAACAGATATGGAACAGTATGCGGTAAACAGTCATATATCATCTGATTTTTATATTATCAACGACTGTTTAAGAAATGGATATATATTAAATCAGGAGCAGAATACACTGGTGAAAAACCTAGATTCCGCATTGGAGAAACTAGACAGCTATAAAGGGAGGGTCAGCAGATCAGTTCAGTTTTACAGTTCATCAGATTTAGATAAGTTTTTATCTGATCATGAGCCGGGGCAAACTGTTACGTATAAAGATTTTACATCTTCCACTGCTTCAAAAGAATTGTATAATCCTGACGGACAGGTTCAGATGTTCTGGACTAGTCGTCGAGGCAGAAATCTGATAAAATACAATAAGAAAGAACAGGAAATATTATATAAAAGAAACAGCAGTTTTATAGTCTTGGAAAAGAGACATATTAAAGGTGTTTATTATATTTTCATGGAGGAACTGTAAAATGACCTTAAGTCTAGAAGAATGGAGAAAGCTGTCAGAAGAACAGAAAGGAATACGGTATAAGGAACTGAGCGATCATGATAAATTTATTGTTCGTACCAGTACTCCGCCGGCTTTTGAAGTTACCGGGCGCAAAGAGCTTAGTGAAGAAGAAAAAAAGCGCGCAAAAAAAGAATTTGATGAGTTTTTAGTATATTATGGAATAAAAAAATAGGAGGTTAAGGTATGGAGCCAAAAAGAATTGGCCGTCAGACTCCTACAACCTCGTTAGTGCTGCCTTATAAAAAAACAAAAGGCAAAGAAGCAGTTGAAATTTACAACAAAACCGGCAGAACTGCCCGGGAATGGCAGGAACTGCTAATTTACGATATTATGGCATATGATGATGAAGGCTTATGGGTTCATTCTACCTATGGATATGCGGTACCGCGTCGTAACGGTAAAACTGAAGATGTGATAATGCGTATTTTATGGGGACTTAAAAATGGTGAAAAAATCATTTATACCTCTCATCTTATCTCAACGTCTCATTCAGTCTGGGAAACAGTTACATATCTGTTAGACAGTATGGATATTAAATATGCTTCGGTAAAAGCCAAGGGGCAGGAAAATATCAGACTTTTAGATGAGAATGACAAGCCCTATAAACTTGATCATATGATTAATTTTAGAACCAGATCAAATAATGGCGGGCTGGGTGAAGGATATGACCTGTTAATTATCGATGAAGCACAGGAGTACACTATTGACCAGGAGTCAGCGTTGAAATACACTATTTCAGCGAGTTCCAATCCTCAAATTATTATGCTGGGTACTCCGCCAACAGCTATTTCGCATGGTACAGTATTCCAGAAAATAAGAGAAAAGGTATTAAGCGGTTTTTCGAAAAATACCGGATGGGCGGAATGGTCTGTTGATACGATGCAGGATCCAAAGAACAGAGAAGCATGGTATGAGACAAATCCCTCTTTAGGGCAAGGACTTACAGAAAGAGTTATTGAAAATGAAAATACGACTGATGATGTCGATTTTAATATTCAGAGGTTAGGTCACTGGCTGTCATATTCACAAAAATCCCTGTTTACTGAAAATGAATGGGATTCATTGAAAATAAGTAAAATACCGAATTTTAAAAACAAACTGTTTGTTGGAATAAAATTTGGAGCTGACGGACGACATGCTGCATTATCTATAGCAACCAAAACAGATGATAAGATATTTATTGAATCCATAGACTGTCAAAGTCAGAGAAACGGAAATCTGTGGATCATAAATTTTTTAAAAAATGCAGATATAGAAAAAATTGCAGTTGACGGAGCAGGAGCTCAAGACGTTTTAAAAAAGGACCTTAAGGAGTACGGTATAAAAATAAAAATTGTGCTTCCTAAAGTAAAAGACGTGATAGTAGCCAACAATATGTTTGAACGGAGCATAACTTCATTAAAAAATATATGCCATAATGGGCAGGAATCATTAAGACAGGTCGTTACAAACTGCATTAAGCGTGCTATTGGAACGAATGGCGGTTTTGGATATAAAGCCTTAATTGAAGAACATGAAATAGCACTGATGGACAGTGCTGTTCTTGCACACTGGCTATGTGCATCAGCTAAAGAAAAAAAGAAACAACGTGTTAATTATTAACGAAAGCATCTATTTTATGGATGCTTTTATTATTTTAAATTTACGTACACTAAACGGTTAATTAGGAGGTTATTAGAAATGTCAGAATTTAAAGCAATTACAACACAGGAAGAATTTGAAATGCGTTTAAAAGAGCGCCTTGAACAAAAAGAAAGAAATGTATTAAAAAAATTCGAGGGATATACTTCGCCGGAAGATTTGGAAACTATCAAAAGTGATTATCAAAGTAAGATTGATACATTAAATCAGTCAATCAGCGATAAAGACAGTCAGTATAGCAGTGAAATCGAGGGTTATATTCAAAAAATTGCTGATTATGAGACCGACTCAGTAAAAACGAGAGTGGCAATTGATATGGGTATTCCTTTGAAACTAAAGGACAGACTTAAAGGAACAACGGAAGATGAAATAAGAGCGGATGCGGAGCTTTTATCCGGTCTGTATTCCCCTGCTCCGCCTTTAGCATCGTCAGAACATACTATGACAGCAGAAGATGAAAAAAAATTAAAATTAGAAAACGGTTATAAAGAAATGGCCAAAAAATTAGGAGGTTATTAGAAATGTCAGAAGGAAAAATTTTAGAAGTTAAAAATTATAAAACAGTTTTTACACCAGAATTAGTAACTGATCTTTTTTCAAAGGTAAGAGGTCACTCATCATTAGCTAATCTTGCTAAAAAAGAGCCGCTTCCTTTCAACGGAAAAGAAATGATGATTTTTACAATGGATGATGAAGTGAATATCGTTGGTGAATCAGGAAAGAAAACAAGAGGATCAGCAGATATCAGCACTAAAACTATGGTCCCAATCAAAATCGAGTACGGTATCCGTATTTCAGATGAATTTATGTATGCTACTGAAGAAAAGAAAATTGATATTCTAAAAGCGTTCAATGAGGGATTTGCTAAAAAAGTTGCACGAGGATTAGATATTATGGCAATGCATGGAATCAATCCAAGAACAAAAGAAGCATCTAACTTGATTGGTGATAATCATTTCGATCATGGTTCGCTTACAGTTACAACAACTGCCGGTGAAGAAGATAAGGACATCAATAAGGCAATTGCCTTATTTGATGAATCAGACGATTTTGAAGTTTCGGGATTTGCAATAGCAAAAGCATTCAGAACTTCATTAAGTGAACTCGAGTATAAAAACGGAGCTGCCAAATTTCCAGAATTAGGATGGGGAAGTAATACTTCAGCATTACGCGGTTTAGCCGTAGATGTCAATTCAACAGTTGCATTTAATGATTCTAAGGATTTGGCAATTGTTGGAGATTTTGCAAACTATTTTAAATACGGTATTGCTAAAGAAATCCTAATGGATGTGATTCCTTATGGTGATCCTGATAATACAGGATTAGATTTAAAAGGAAATAATCAGATTTTTATCCGGTCAGAAGTTTATTTAGGTTGGGCTATCATGGACGAGAATGCTTTTGCCAGAATTTTAAAAACTGAAGGATAAGGAAGTGAAAGATGATGAAGCCTTTCGTTACATTAAAGGATATTTCGCTGTTGTTCAGAGATCTTAGTAGTTTAGAAGAACGCAAGGCCTCAGCACTTTTGGAGGTTGTTTCTGACTCTCTTCGCCAGGAAGCTAAAAAAGTCGGAAAGGACCTTGATGAAATGATAAAAAATGGCGAAGTGTATGAAAATGTAGTTAAATCAGTTGCAGTTGACATTATCGCAAGAAATTTAATGACCTCAACTGACAGCGAACCTATGGAACAGTTTTCACAGTCGGCATTGGGATATACCGCTTCAGGAACATATCTTGTACCCGGTGGAGGGCTGTTTATTAAAAAAAGTGAATTATCAAGACTGGGACTTAAAAGACAGAGGATAGGAGTACTGGACATATGGGGATTAAAGGAATAAATGTAATCTTAGTTGAAAAGATTGAAACCGGTAAAGACAGTTTTAATGAGCCGGTGTATAAAGAAATCGAGAAGCGCATAAAAAATGTTCTTGTTGCCCCGTCAACTTCTGATGATATTGTCACTGCTCAGGATCTGACTGGAAAAAAAGCCGTGTACACTTTAGCAATTCCAAAATGTGATAACAGCGTTTGGGAAGATAAAGATGTTATATTTTTCGGCAAGAGATGGCATGTACTCGGTTTCACTATTGAAGGAATAGAGGAAAATATTCCGCTTTGCTGGAATAAAAAGGTAATGGTGGAAAGATATGGCTAAAACCAGAATTGTTTTAAACAGAAAAGGGGTAGGAAGTCTACTGAAATCAAAAGAGATGATGGCAGTGTGCCTTGAACATGCTAATGCAACATGCCAAAGTGCAGGTGGTGTGGGTTACGAAGTAACAACATTTACCGGAAAATCGCGTGTGAATGCCTCTGTAAGAGCAAATACCAGAAAAACAATCAGTGATAACTACAAAAACAACACACTGCTTAAAAGTCTGAGGTGAAATCTGTGATTGAAGAAACTGTATTAAATTATCTAAATAAAAAATTAACTGTTCCTGTCTTTTTAGAAAACAGGGATATCGAAGAATATGTCGTAATAGGCAAAACAGGAAGTGGAAGAGTGAATTTTGCTAACTCAGCCACTTTTTTTCTACAGTCGTATGCATCTACCAGATATAAAGCTGCATTGTTAAATGAGCAGGTAAAGAAAGCAATGGACGACTTGGCTGAACTCAAAGAAATATCATATTCCCGGTTAAATACCGATTATGATTTTACAGATACAGCCAAAAAGAAATACCGGTATCAGGCAGTATATGATATCGGTTTTTATTAACTTGTGAAGGAGGAAAAATAAATGTCAAGTGATGCAAGTAATGTAACATCTTCAAAACCATCTGTTGGCGGTGCTGTTTGTGTGGCACCGTTAAAAACAGAAATTCCAACCGATGCAAAAACACCTTTAAATGAAGCTTTTAAATCATTGGGGTACTGTTCTGATGACGGATTAACTAACTCAAACAGTCCGGAAACTGATAATCAGAAAGCATGGGGCGGTGATGTAGTACTGGTTTTACAAACAAGCAAAGAGGATACATTTCAGTTTAAATTGATTGAATCGCTTAATACAGATGTTCTAAAGACAGTGTACGGCAGTAAAAATGTAACCGGCACCCTTGAATCTGGATTAAAAATAGCCGCAAAAAACGATGAGCCTGAACAGTTCGAATGGGTGTTTGAAATGATTTTAAAAGGCGGAATTTTAAAAAGAATTGTAGTTCCGTGCGCATCGGTAACTGAAATTGGTGATATTGTTTATAAAGATGATGAATCAGTCGGTTATGAATGTACTGTTGCAGCTGTTCCGGATCAAAACGGTGCAACACATTATGAATACTTAGTAAAAAATACTGAATAAGGAGAATGCTAGATGATCAAAGGTGAATCAAAAACAGGGTTTAAGTTTAATATCAATGAAAAATTTATTGACTGGGAACTTCTTGAAATGATGGCAGAAGTAGATAAAAATCCGATTTTAATGATTAGTATTGCTAAAAGACTGTTAGGGATTAAACAGTATAATCGTTTAAAAGACCACTGCAGGACTAAGGATGGAAGAGTTCCTCTTGAAAGAATGGAGGAGGAGATTTTTTCGATTATTGATTCAAGCAAAGAAACAAAAAACTAATTATCCTCGCCGACATGATAAATACTGATGAATCAGCAGTTATTTGTGATCTGGCTGAAACATACAGTATATTTGATTATAAGTCGCTTCCAGTATTAACGGTCGCGACTTTTTGTGTTGGTCTGAGGGAAAATTCAAGAATAAAAATGAAAAAAAACAGGCTTGCTGTTCCTTTTGAAACTGTACTTCTTGGTGTGATTGCGGACAGCCTTAAATTATTAGTCTGGACAAAGTCTAAAGATGCTCAGAAAGGATTTAACAGGCCTAAATCGATCGTTAAGTCACTGTTTGAAAACGAAGCTAAAGAAAATATATCTTTTTCAAGCGGTGAAGAATTTGAAAAAGCAAAATTGAAAATTTTAGGGAAGGAGGCAGATGTATGGCAAGCGGAACAGAATTAGCAAAAGCATATGTACAGATTGTACCTTCGGCAAACGGCATTAAGGGTTCGTTAGAAAATGCGATGGGAAATGAAGCGGATCAGGCTGGAGAAAAGGCCGGAAATTCAATCGCATCTAAAATTAAAGGGATAATCGTTGCTGCTGGAATCGGGAAAGTTCTTGCATCGTCATTCACGGAAGGTGCAGCGCTTGAACAGTCCATAGGTGGTATTGAAACACTTTATAAGGGAAGTGCAGAAAAAATGAAGGCTTATGCCAGTGAGGCGTATAAGACTTCTGGAGTAAGTGCTAATGCCTACATGGAAAATGTAACGTCATTTTCTGCTTCTTTGATTTCAAGCCTTAAAGGTGACACCGAAAAAGCTGCCGCTGCTGCTGACCGTGCAATGCGGGATATGTCGGACAATTCCAATAAATTCGGTACAAATATTCAGGATATCCAAAATGCATATCAAGGTTTTGCAAAGCAGAATTATACTATGCTTGATAACCTGAAATTAGGATATGGTGGAACAAAAGAAGAAATGCAGCGTCTGTTGTCTGATGCTCAAAAATTGAGCGGACAAAAATATGATATAAGTAATCTCGCGGATGTCTACACTGCAATAGGAGTTATCCAGGACAATCTAGGAATCACTGGAACCACTGCTAAGGAGGCTGCAAGTACTTTCAGCGGATCGTTTGCTTCTATGAAAGCAGCTGCACAGGATTTCTTAGGCAATGTTGCTATTGGCGGTGATGTTACCGGTACTCTGTCAAATCTTCTATCAACTGCATCAACTTTTTTGTTTGATAATGCAATTCCAATGGCTATTAATATTGTTTCGGGATTTGGAACTGCTCTTGTTGCCGCAGTTCCTCAGCTTGCTCAAAAGGGATATGAACTGCTTAGCGGGCTTGTTGATGGATTTGTAAAAAATATACCTGTGGTACTTCCACGGATTTTACAGTTTGTTCAAAATTTTGGTATCGGTTTAGCTCAAAAAGCACCTGAATTTATTAATATGGGCTTTGACCTGTTAAGCCGGCTGGTAAGTGGAATAGTGAGTGCTGTACCTATTTTAATACAGTACGTTCCTACTATAATTTCTACTTTTGCAAATATAATCAATGAAAATTTTCCAACTATATTAGCCAAAGGGGCAGAAATATTATGGCAGCTGATTACCGGGCTGTTAAGTGCGATTCCTACTTTAGTTGCTAATATACCGCAGATTATACAGGCGATCTGGGATACTTTTATGGCTTTTCAGTGGCTAAATCTAGGTGGGCAGATAATGACATTTTTAGGCGATGGTATTTCTGCTATGTTTGGATTTTTAGGTGAAAAAGGACTTGGTGCGGTTCAGAGTATTGTAAATACGATACTTTCTCTTCCTGGTAAGCTGTTTACATTAGGGAAAAATGCTATTTCTCAAATGGGAAGCGGTATTTCAGGAATGGGATCATGGCTAAAGACAACTGCTGGAAAAATTGTAACATGGGTAGTAAACGGTGTTAAATCACTTCCGTCGAAAATGATAGATGTCGGTAAAAATTTAGTTAAAGGATTATGGGAAGGAATCAAGAACGTTAAAGACTGGATACTAGATAAAATAAGCGGATTCGTTGACGGTATTGTAGGAGGAATAAAGAAATTTTTTGGTATACATTCTCCATCAAGAGTAATGGCCGATGAGGTTGGTAAGCATCTCCCTAAAGGAATGGCAGTAGGTATCGAAGCAAGTGCTGATGAAGTTTACGATGAAATAGATAAGCTGTCTAGAAATACACTAGATATCGCAGCTGATGGGTTAGAATTCAGTAACATTAATATGAGTGAAAACAGCAGCGAGCTTAGCGGTATGCTTCAAATAATCATTAAACTGTTGAAATTAATCTTAAACAAAGAAGATACAACTGTTTTGAATTTCAACAATAGAGAAGTTGCCCGTGCTTTGCGTGAACTGGGGGTTGTTTTTGAATGACGGTAAAATATATAAATTCAAAAAATGAGGTATTGGAGTTTATTGGTGACGATATACTTCCAACAAGCGGTTATTTGCACCAGAGAAAATGGAATACAAACAAGGAAAATGACATTACAGTTATTGATAAGGGTGACTGTACTTATACTATAACCCTTACATTGAAAGGCAGTTTGGAACAGAGAAAAAACATGCTTAATAAAATATGCGATATATTTGAGTATGATTGTATAGTTAAGACACCAGGAACGCTTCATTACGGGGATTATAAAATAAAATGCTATGTAATATCTTCTAATACAAGTGTTGCGGGTATTCAGACAAGAACAAATATTGAATTAGGAATATACTGTCCAAAACAGCACTGGATTAAAGAAAAAACATATAATCTGGTAATGTACAGTGATTCGAAGAATGACACAGGTATAAAGCAGTACAGCTATTGTTATCCGTATGTATATTCATCTTTAAAAGGTGCAGTTCAAATAATCAATGATTCCCCGGCAGACAGTGATTTTATCATAAGAGTTTACGGGCCATGCAGTAATCCGTTTATTAAAATAGGAGAAATACTTTATCAGGTGAATACTACATTAAGTGCTGGTGAGTACATGGAAATAAACTCAGAGGAAAATACAATATATGCCTTTTCAGATTACGGTGAAAAAAGGAATCTTTTTAATTTCAGAGATAAATCGCGAGGCGATTTTTTTACAAAAATTCCATCCGGTCTTAGTATCGCAACATGGAATGGAACATTTAAAGCTGAAATAGTTATATTTGATAAGCGTGGTGAACCAAGATGGATATAATGAAATTTATATATACGGATTCCAACTATACGGAGCTTGGTGTTTTGAAAAATACGTCTATTGATTTTGAAGTTGGAAAATTCAAAACTGCGACTAATGATTATTCTTTAGAAATTTCGATAAATGCATGGGATAAAGCATTTAATAAAGGTTCTATATTTTACTCATCGGAAAGTGAATTCGGTGGAATTATTGACAGTAAAAAGGTCGATACATCAAAAAATGTAATTGTCTTTACTGGAAAAACATTTAGAGGAATGTTGGAAAAAGAGTACATACAGCCCCCGGAAGGTCAGGCGTATTTTGTAGCAAAAGGCGAGGCCAACAGTGTGATAAATGAGCTTATTGGAGACAACTTCGATAGTCTTTTTACTGTAGATAATGTTGGCTTAAGTGATATAAATGTTAATTATCAAATTAGAGATCTGAATCTTTTAGATGCGCTTGAAAAAATGCTTTATAAAGCAGATATTCCATCAAGACTTGATATTGTGTTTCATGATGGAAAAGTGCATATTCAGGCTATTCCAATTGTTGATTTATCTGAACTGCTTCAATATGATAAATCGTATGGTATAACAATGATAGCACAGACTCCTGAAAGCAGTTATAACCATATCATCGCTTTAGGAAAAGGTGAATTGACAGAGCGGTTAAGGGTTAATCTGTACTTTCAAAGTGATAAAACGTGGTCATCATCAAAAAATGATGATTATAAAGGGCTTTGCAGAAAAACATATCTGTATGACAATTCGAGTGAAGATGATGAAACTTCACTTATTGAAGGGGCTATAGAGGCAGTGGAAAAAGAAAATGGAAGCAGTACCGTTCAAGCTGTATTTTCAAGCGATGATGCTTCATTGTTTGATATTGTAGGTGCAAAAGAGGAAATTACAGAGCTTTCGTTTAAAGAACAGATTACTAAAAAAATACTAAAAGTAACTGTTAATGATATTGCAGCAAACTGTAAATTTGAATACAAGGTGGGTGAATAAATGTTAGAAAGTATAACACTGAACGGATTTAATGTTCAGGCTTCGGTAGATGCTTATCTTCATCACTGCTGGTTTGGCTATGAAGGAGTATTTAAATATGGAGAAGAAATAAGATGCGAAACTGTAAGCAACAACATTTTAAAGTTGTACGATGGACTTTTTGTCAATCAGGGCAGATTTTATCGTATTGTTCCCGGATCATATGAAGAAGTAAACATTTCAAACGGTATAGTTGGTCAAAAAAGATATGATCTGATAGTTTCACATTTTGAGACTAATGGAGTAACAGAAACACATGATATTAGAGTTTTAAAAGGCGGAAATGATGGGAAAATACCCGAACATACTGTGAGTGATACATTTAACGGTGGAACGGTGAATGAATTTCCTCTTTATCTGGTTGAAATTGATGGAATAAACATTACTAAAGTAACCAGGCAGTTTAAGTATATTATTTCATTTCATGAAGCTTTAGAAGCTATAATTAACCTTTTTAATGCAGCGGTATATACCGGCGATATAAATATTAAAGATTTAATTAGAAAATTAGATGTAAACAGAGAATAAAGAAAGGAAAATTTAAATGAGTTTAAAAACAGTACAGGTAATTATTAACGGTGTCTCAACGACATTGAATTTAAACAGCCAGACTGGTAAATATGAAGCGACCGTAACAGCGCCGAATACTTCCAGTTTTAATCAGCCGAACGGGTATTACAATGTAACAGTAAAAGCTACTGATAATGCAAATAATATTACTACAGTAGATGCTGATGATCCGACTTTGGGAACAAAACTTCGTCTGGTGGTTAAGGAAAGAACTGCACCTGTAATTACTCCAACCTATCCTAGTGCTAGTGCTACATTAATAAACAACAAGCCTACGATAACATGGAAAGTTACTGATGCAGACAGTGGGGTTAATCCGGATTCTATTAGTATTATTATTGACAGCGGTTCTAAGATTACATCCGGAATAACTAAAAATAAAGTAAGCGGAGGCTATGAGTGTTCTTATACTCCAGGAACTGCCTTAAATGATGGAAGTCATACAATTAAATTTAATGCGAGTGATAACGACGGCAATGCAGCAGTTCAAAAATCTGTATCGTTCAAGGTTGATACAGTACCGCCTACATTAAATATTGCAAGCCCTGCTGCGGGATTAATTACAAACAATCCTAAAGTGACATTAAGCGGTACTACAAATGATGCTACATCAAGTCCGGTAACAGTAACGGTCAAATTGAATTCTGGAAGCGCTGCAAACGTTACTGTAGAAAGCAATGGTTCTTTTACTAAGGAATTAACATTGGCCGAAGGTACAAATACTATTGTTATTACCGCACGCGACAGTGCCGGCAAAGAAACAGTCATTTCAAGAACAGTTACCCTTGATACCAAAGCACCCGTAATTACTGATGTAGTAATTACTCCTAACCCTGTTGACGGCGGTAAGACATTTACCATCACTGTAACGGTTACAGATGCTTAAATATGGCTGTAGAAAGAGTAATTGGAAAAACAGACAGTTTTGAAGTGATTTTTGACAGATTGAATGATAATAGCTGGACGGTCAATGTGCCGTCCAATATTATCGGTGAATATGTAATGGATCTGTATGCATATGATGAAGCTGGAAATCTTGGATTTTTAGCAACTGCGATGTTTACGGTTGATACAACAAATCTGTGCTTTCATCTTTCAATCATCAAATACCGCTCGGAAATCTGTTTTGAAAGTGACTATATATGCACAGTCAAGGAGGTACTTCCATGTGTGATGAAATAGCTATGCTGAAAGGCGAAAAAAGAAAAATAAGACTTTATGTGCACAGCAGAAAAAATGATGTCTTTGTAATAAGAAATGCATATGTAGAGATATTACAATATGGTGAACTAGTAAAGACGATAGAATGTATGATTGATGAACATGATCTTACATTTATGCTTGCACTTGATGAGAAAGGAAGCTACAGCATGTCAGCAGTATATGAAATTGCTGATGAAATAATTAAAAATAAATTTAAAATTGAGGTGAGGTAAATGGCAAAGTACCGTATATATGATGTAACACTTTCTAAAAAAACTGTCGGTCCTGGCGAAAGATTAGTTGTTCAGGTTGATATAATCACATGGGACTGGATTAAGAAAAATTTAACCTGGGGAAGTCTTAAGGAACATTTCAAATGGGGTGATCTGATTGGCAGTTAGCATCCCTACAAAGATTACAGTTCCGCCTGACCTGAATATGAGCGACCCAGGCGATATCGCAAAAGTATGGAGTGAAATTCAAACGATTATAACACAGTTTAACAATGTTATCGATGTGCTCAATGATCACAATGAAAAGCTGAATAAAGCGGTATATTATGACGAGAGTGTTGGATGATTTAAAAAACAGGAGGGAATATGGGTAAACTTATAGATTCAACTGGTAAAAAAATTTTGTTGGGAACTGTTTTATATAACGGTGATACAACAAGCAATTTTATTTTAAATGATGATTACATCAATTATGATTATATAGAAGTTGTGTGGCGTCCGCATCCTACTTTGGGGCAGTGTTCGGATACAATGATTCCATCTAAAGACAGTAAGCTGCATTTAGAACGCACACAATCCATAAACGGAGTTACTACTGTCTATCGCTGCCAAATGACTTTTAGTGGCAGAAACGTGACTCTTACAGGTCGTACACAGGTTATTAACGGAGCATCGGTTGATGCTGTGGAAGAACATATTTTAAGAGTAATTGGTTATTAGGACACTGAAGTATGTGTCTTTTTATATTGCCTCAGGATGGCATAAAAATCGTCTGGAAAGAAGGTAAAATATGGATTTAGGTTTTATTTCGAATTATTTTGTTCCGGTCGTAATGGCCGGATGTCTAGCAACTGGATATGTTGTTAAAAAATGGATAAAAGATGTTGATAATAAATGGATTCCTACAGTTGTGTTTTTCGAGGGTGCTGCATTAAACTGCATCGTATCCGGAAATGTAACAGTAGAAACAGTTGTAGCCGGTACAGTATGCGGTTTAGCTAGTACCGGATTGCATCAGGCTTTTACTCGAATTATTGAAAATAAAAAAGAGGAGTAACAGATCCTGATGCAAGAATTTTTAATGAGTACATGGTCTATTGTCTTAACTGCTGCAGTTGGGTATCTTGTAACTAATTCCAGAGACAGCAAGAAAAGTCGAAAAAAACTCGAAGAAAAAAGAGAGCAGGAGAAATTAGACCAGACTAAAAGACAAATTGTTATGGAAGAGGCGCTATGTGCTATGCTTCACGAACGTATCGTTCGTTTTTGTGAGCGGTTGCTGATAATCGGTTATGTTACTGCTGATGATCTAAAGGAACTGGACTACCTTTATAATCCCTACAGGGCTTTAGGAGGTAATGGAACAGCAGAAAGATTATATAACAAAGTACAGCAGCTTCCATTGAAAGTAGAAAACGGAGCGGAGTGATTCCGCTCTTTTAAGTTAAATTCAGGAGGAAAAACAAAATGGAAATCAAACAAAACTTTTTAGTAAACAATGAATGTTATAAAGCAGGCAGAACTATTAAAGTTACAAAGTTAATGGTTCACTCTACTGCGTGTCCTAATGTGTCTGCTGCTAGTTTTGCAAAAGCATGGAATACTCCAAGACCTGCTGATAGACAGGTATGTGTTCATGCTTTTGTAGATGATAAAGAGGTTATTCAAACTTTGCCATGGAATTATAGAGGCTGGCACTGCGGTGGTTCAGGTAATGATAATATGATTGGTGTTGAAATGTGTGAACCTGCTGATTATTCAGATAAAGCGTATTTTGATGCTGCTATTAAAAATATGATTGAGTTATATGCTTATTTATGTAAAGAGTATGGATTAACTGCTAATGATATTATTTCACATAAAGAAGGTCATTCACAGGGTGTTGCTTCTAATCATGGTGATCCTGATCATTGGTGGAAGTTCGTAGGATATACAATGAATGATTTTAGAGCTGATGTTGCTGACTGTATTGCAAATGGCAATGTAAATGTTAGTTATGGCAACACTGTAAAACCTACTCAACCACAAACCAGTGAAGGATATACAACTGGTAAGACTTATACATTACAAACTGAACTGAAAGTCAGAACAGGAGCTGGTACAAACTATAGAGCTAAATCTCATAGTGAATTAACTGTAGACGGTAGAAAACATGATGCTGATGGAGATGGGGCCTTAGATAAAGGTACTAGAGTATCATGCTTAGAAGTTGCAAAAAACGGTGATGATATTTGGATCAGAACACCATCAGGATGGTTAGCAGCTTATTACAACGGAAATAGATATATCTCTGGTGAAGCTGTTTCTAATGGTTCTTCTACAAGCCAAACTAAGCCCTCTAATGCATCAAAATCACTCGGAACCTATGAAGTAACTGCCAATGATTTAAGTGTTCGTACTGGCCCTGGGACAAATTATCCACGTAAGACATATGCAGAGCTTAGTACAGATGCAAAAAAACATGATTATGATAAAGATGGATGTCTAAACAAGGGTACGCGTGTTACTGTAAAAGAATGGAAAAACGGATTTGCTCGTATTCCTAGCGGATGGGTAAGTGGCGATTATTTAAAAAAGGTTTAATATTATGTTTAAAAAGAAATTCGACACTATCAATGCTACTATTTTTATTCTCTTTCTAACTGTATTTGGTTTAAGTTTCACTACTCTTTATAAGGACTATCAGAAACGTAATTTAGAGGTTAGGTTAGAATTAACAAAACAAGAATTACAAGATACTAAATGCGATAGAGATTATTATCAAGGGCAGTATAAAAAATATTTTGAACTATCCGAGGAGCTCCAAAATCAGATGGGAGTTTATTCTGATGAATAAAGTTTGACACCAGGTCTAAAAGATCTGGTGTTTTTTTATCTATAATTAATTAAGTAAATCTAAAAATTGATGTTTAATGGAATTATTTTGTTTAATTTTATAATATTTATTGTGTTTTTCCAACAAAAATTTTGCAAGTGTGATATTATAATGTTTGAAAAAGGTGATTAAATGAAAAAATATGTCATTAAAAAAGCAATTGAGGATTTTAGATTTGCTGAAGAAAATATTAATGCAAAAGGATCGCGCGTAAAAAAACTTGTTTTTGATGATGAAAAAATGGCTTTTTTTAAATATGAGAGAGCGGATTATATAACAAGTGAAGCATGTTCAGAAAAATTAAGCTACGAGATAGCCAAAATTCTTAAATATGATTGTGCAAGAATCGAACTAGCTAGAGATGAAGAAGGTATCTTGGGAGTTCTCAATTATTTGTTTGTTGATGGTAACACAGTGGAACATACAGATGCACTTGAATATTTAAATCATGATAATCAGCCCAGAAAAATGTTTTATACTATCTCTAACATAAAAAAAACACTAGATAGTCTAGATCAAAAACTATTTAATAATTTTATTAAAATTATGATTTTTGATGCTTTAATAGGAGAACAAGATCGACATGAAGAAAATTGGGGTATACAAAAAACGAAAAACAGGTATAAGATGTCACCTTTATACGATAATGGATGCAGCTTGCTGAGAAATTTTAAAGATGAAGTGTATGCTAAAGATTATTATACCGGTACTAAGAGTTTTGATGCATATATTAAAAGAAGCAAAACATCTATTTATAAAGAAGATAATAAAAAATTATATAAGCATTTTGAGTTGCTTGAATTTTTATATAAAGAAAATAAAGAATTTATAGACGATGAAATAATTAAATTAGAGCGTTTGAGTGATGATATTATAAAAGAAATAGTAGAGAAAATACCAGATGATTTATTATCTGATATTCATAAAGAATATATAGTATTATATTTAGTTAAACGCAGAGACATACTTTTAAAGATGATTGATAGGAGTTGATTGTAATGAAAAATGAAATGTGGCTGATTTGGAAACACCCGGAAAAGAGAAGGCGATATAAAATTGGTGTTTTGACTTATGAGAATGAAAAATATACATTCAACTATGTCAACCCGGAACTTGATGATGCTAGGCAAGAAGGGTTTGACTGTTTTCCAGGTTTTAAAGATATTAAAAAGACATATACAAGTGAAAAACTGTTTGCAAATATAGAAACCAGATTACCAAATCCTTTAAGACCTGATTATTTGCAAGTTTTAAATTCTTATGATTTAGAAGACAATTCGTCAAAATTAGAAATTTTAAAAGCAACTCGTGGAAGGCTGCTTACAGATAATTTTGAGTTTGTACCTTCATTCGATAAAAATAAAATTGAATTTGATATTGCTGGTACAAGTCATTCTACGGATGTTGAGGACAATAAGGATAAAATTAAAAAAAATGATAAATTGTTATTTGAGTTAGAACCGGATAATAAGTATGATAAATATGCTGTTAAAATTATTTTAAAAAAAGATGGAAAATGCTATCACTTAGGATATGTACCTAGATATTATTCAGAAAATATATCAGCTTTATTAAAAGATAAAGTGGATTATTCTGCTATGATTCAAAAGGTTAATTTCAGCAGCAGATTTACAGATGGATACATCAATGTATATGTTAAGTTGATTTTTAAAACAGAAAAAAACACTAGATCTAAATAATCTGGTGTTTTTTTGCTCTTTCAATTGTTTTAATCATAGCTTCACGAAATACTTCGCTTTGTGTGATTCCTAAAGATTTACAAGCTTCTTTAAATTCCAGCACAAATTCCTTTTTGTATTTGGCATTTACAAAAGCCATATTTTTTTTGTCGTATTTTTCCTGTGGCCGTTCATTCATTCTTGTTTACCTCTTTTAAAATATAAAGACAAATTAAAACTGTCAATATATTAATGATTAATTTTACGATTCCTAAAAGTGAGTTGTTGAATTCAAGCAAATCAGGTATAGAATCTATTAGAATAAGACCGATCAAGAGATTTAAAATTTTTTCACTTTTCATAGATATTGTTTTAAGTTATGGTATAATATATTATAGGTAAGGGGAATTACTTCCCCTTGTGAGACTTACGGTAGATATTATATGTTGCTAAAGCGATTGCAAGTTGAATTAGCTTATATACAATATCGAGTAAGTCTTTTAAATTGTTCTTATCCACAACTTAATTACCTCCTTTCTTTACAATATTATTATAACATACGTATATACGTATGTAAAGCGTTTTTGGTTAAAAATTAAAAACCGTGGAACGATTATGGAATAAAAAGATAATTATTTTAATAAATAGGGGGAAATAAATGAAAATTAGGCTAAGTAAAATAAAGTATTTATGATAAATAAAACATTAAAATGGTTTTCCCGTATAGAATACAGATATTAAAAAAAGCTCTTGTCCCAAAGGGCTTTTTTATTTTTACAAAACAGATCTTACAATTATTTTGATGCAAAAAGCGATAAATAGAGAAATTTTCAGCTTCAATTTTTTCATCAAGAACTAATTTTTTTGGTAAATAATGAATTTTATGAATATAAGGCTCACTGCCAAGACAGTAAGTTAGCTCAATTTTTAAACATTTAGAATCATAAGCTGAATATAATTCAGCTTGAGGAGATAACATGATTAAATAAAATTTTATATCTTCTTTTTTAGTTGCAAACCATTTTTATTAAGAATGCTAGAAAAAGATTGTTTATTGATTAAAGAATTAGAGATAATCGTAGTTCTCTTACCGTTTTTTACGGTTTATCACATCATTATGATGATGAATATCTTATTAATTATGCTGCTATATTGGGGGTGTTGGCTCGTAAGACTTAAGGCGACAGTCCGGTTATAGGTTGTAATGATATTGAGGAGTATCTTAAATATGATAGCAGTGGCACTAAACGAGAGAATTAAAGTTATCTTAATTTTAGTTCTTTTTCTTATCTAATTAGTGACGAACTTGGACATAATAACGTATAATGGAGATATGGAAAGAAGGTGGCATGATGATTTTAGATTATCCAAAAATTTATAAAGAGAAAGAATTGATTGGTCAGGGTGGTAATCAAGATTGGTTTGCTGACTCTTGGGCTCGTAAAGCTGGTTGTGCAAGTGTTAGTGCTACTGATATTTTTATCTATTATACGAAAAGAGAACGTGAATTTGATAAATCAACGTATTTAGACTACATGAATGAAATGTTCAAGCTGATGGAACCTGGTAAGCGTGGATTTCCGTATGTCTTTTTATATGCAAGACGATTGAGTAAATTGTTAAATAATTGTGAGTATCGTATTTTTAGACGTCCAAGACTTTATGATGCTAGTGAAATTGTTAAAGAGAGTATTGAGCATGGTAATCCTTTAGGATTATTGATCTTAACACATCGACGTCGTAAGATTCGAGATGATTTATGGCACTGGGTAACGATTGTCGGTTACGAAGAAACTAAAAAGGGTCTAGATATTATCTTTTTAGATTGTGGTGATGAAAAAAGGATTCCTGCGCGGATTCTTTTTGAAAAAAGTCGTTTTAATGTTGTTAAGATGGTTCGTTTTTTTTATCGATAAAAATAGTATTAAATAACGAAATATTTTGATGAAATAATGATTTAATATAATGCAAAGAAACACTATAAAAATTTAATAGGTTCTCTTGAAATATGTTGTTAGGGGAATCATGATATCTATTTGGAGATAACAGAAGACCGATGAAATTATTAATCAGCTATATAATTATAATTAACTTGATGATGATATTATTATATGGAATTGATAAGTATAAAGCAATTCATCATCATTGGCGAGTTTCTGAGAAGATACTATTAATAGGCGCTTTGTTTGGTGGTTCACTAGGAGCGATATTAGCGATGTATGGATTTAATCATAAGACTAGGAAAAATATTTTTAAGTATGGAATACCTTTACTTCTAGGACTTCAAATCATACTGATAATAAAAATAAGCATCGGTTAATCGATGCTTGTTTGATATATTGTTATTTTAATATCAATTGTAATATCTAATCGTTCTAATTCATCAAGAACGCCCCGGCGTTCTTTTTTTATATGGTAATAATGGGGGGTCATCTTTAGTAAATTTAAAGCATCTTCACGATTATCAATTTTTACTTGATGAACTAGATCATAGCTTTCAATTGTTTCAAAATCTAAACGAATATATTTGTCACTTTTAACTTTGATCTCATCATATATTAATTCTTTTATTTCAATTAGATGATTTGGGTTGGCAGTTACATGGATAATATAACCACCCTTTTTTAAAGTACGTTTCAGCTCATCTTGATTTACGACTGTAAATAGAGCTGTGATAAAGTCTAATGAGTGATCAACGATAGGTAAGTTCTTACTATTACCGACAAGCCAATAAACATCTTTAGTATATTTAGTGGCCATATTGATAGCTTCTTTAGATATATCTAATCCATAAATAGTGTCTTGGCTAAAGATTTCTTTTAATCCTCGAGTATAATATCCTTCACCGCAACCGAGATCAAGTATATCTAGTGGGGTATCATCACGATATTTTTTTATACAGTCAATAACTGAATTTAAAATGACATCATAATATCCTTTAGTTAGATATGCTTTGCGGGCAACTAAACTTTCTTTACTATCACCAGGGTTATTTGTAGCTTTATCAGGATTTAATAACAAATTTAAATATTTAGTTTTAGCTAGATCATAGCAATGATTATTGGCACATTTATATGAATTTCCTTCTTGAACGATTGATTCATGACATTTTGGACACGCTAATTTATGCATAATTTCACCTCGGAGTTATTATACCATAAATATAATCTGTGGTATAATTTATTCTTAAAGGAGGGATAGTTTTTGATTTTAACCGTAATGATGGTAGTAATTGCTATCTTGATCAATATATTTATTGCATATCATTTTAAAAAATATTTAAATAAGCATAGAGTTGTTGCAGCAGTAATTATTGTTTTAGTTGCTGTAAGTGTAAGTATTGAAATGATAATTTTAGGATTTTTAATCAATTTGTGTATTTGTTTGATAATTGCGGATTTAATTTACCCGCTTATATTTAAGACAAAATTGAAAAGACCATATCAAAAAGTTTATCTTATTGGAGTACTTATTTGTAGTTTAAGCTTGAGTGTTTATGGGATATATAATGCAAATAATATTGTAATCACAAATTACCAAGTAAGTATTAATAAGGAATTTAAGGATAAAAAGATCATGGCACTTTCCGATATTCACTTGGGAACAGCTGTTAAAACAGTAGATCTAAAACAGCTTGTTACGCAAGCTGAGAAAATTAAACCAGATATGATTTTTTTAGTTGGGGATGTTTATGATGAAAATACCAGTAGCGATGAAATTGATGATTCGATGAAAATATTCACCCAGTTAGCTAAATCCTATCCAGTCTATTATGTAATTGGAAATCATGAAGTTGGTTATAGTAGTTCCCCATTAAAAGAACATAACATATTAGAACGATTGCAATTGGCAGGAGTCAATACTTTAAATGATGAATATGTTGAATTTGAGGATATAAATATTGTAGGACGTCAAGATTATAAGATTAAAAAGCGAAAACCTGTAGAACAGATTATTAACGGGATGAATCAGAATAAACCAGTGATCTTATTAGATCATCAGCCTCGCTCATTAGAGGAAAATAAAAAGCTAGGAATTGATTTGATGATCTCTGGTCATACTCATGCTGGACAAGTATTTCCGATGTTACCGCTTTGGAATCTTTTAGGAATTAATGAGATGAATTATGGTTATCGTCATGATGATAATTTTAATGCGATCGTTTCTTCGGGAATGGGGACTTGGGGGTTTGCCATGAGAACTAGTAAAAATTGCGAGATTGTAGTAATTGATTTGATTAGTAAATAAGAACATAAAAAACTAAACAGATTTTGTAATGTATTACTATTTTTGAAGCTTAAGTGTGCGAAAAAAGAAGTGATTTCAAATGATCTTAGTTTAGTTTTTTTATTGACAATAGTGAGATAATTTAAGATTATTTTGTGATATAATTTACTAAGGAGATGATTTTATTATGAGCTGGTTTGTTTTAATGGAGATGACTTTGGTAGCAGTTATGACAGTATATCTTGCTTATCATACACATTTGGTTTTTGCTAAAGCAAAATATCGAAAGATTATTACAACAGTTATTATTGGAATTTTAATCGGCTTGTGTTTATATAATTTGATTTTCTTTGGTTTTTTGGCTAATGCATGTATTTGTTTTGTAATCTTTGATATTATTAATTTAATTTTATATAAAACTAGATTTAATCGTTATTTTAAATTTATTTATCAACGGGGAATGGTTGCTTTGGCTGCCAGTGTTATTTTAAGTTTTTATGGAATTTATAATGCTAAAAATACTGTTATTACTACGTATGATGTAATAATCAATAAATCTTTTGTAGATAAAAGCCTAATGGTAGTTTCTGATATCCATTTAGGAACAGTTGTCACTAAGGCGGATTTAACAAAGCTTAGTGAACATGCTGAAGCTATTGCTCCAAGTGGGATTATTCTACTTGGTGATATCTATGATGAAGGGACCACCCAAGATGAATTTGATTATTCATTACAGGTATTTAAAATATTGGCTAGTAAATACCCTGTTTATTATATTGAAGGAAATCATGAAATTGGTTTCCAAGGTGGCTCACCACTTAGGGAATTTAATATTGTTAAGAAATTAAAAGAAATAGGGATTAAGGTATTGTTGGACGATGTTACTAAATTGGATGATATTTATTTAATTGGGCGTAAAGACTATGTTGTAAAAAAGCGAGAAGCTTTAAAAGATTTGACGGAACCTTTAGATACTTCTAAACCGCTTATTTTATTGGATCATCAGCCACATGATTATGAATTAAATGAACAATTGGGAATTGATTTACAATTATCAGGTCATACTCATGCTGGACAAATATTTCCTTTAAATTTCTTGTTTAGTTTTATTAGGGTTAATGATTTGAACTATGGAATTGAAGTAAATAATAATTTTCATGGGATCGTGACCTCAGGAATGGGTGGCTGGGGATATGCAATGAGAACTGCAAAACACAGTGAAATAGTAGTTGTGAATTTAAAAAGCTCCTAGATATAATAAGCTCTGTTGTTAAAACAACTTAAAGGGCATTACAGCTAGGAACTGTTTGATTTGAAGTATTTTAGTATTACCTTTGTTTATTGTGAATTTGATAATTAACGAATATGTGTTTTTCCGTTAATATAATCAATTTCTAATTCGATGATATTAGTTGTATCGACCATCTTATCATTGTATGGGTGTTCTGGCGCTAAATGGCTGACTATTTCTAATAGTGCAGCTTTTTTTGTCTCAAACTCAGTTACTTCATGAACTGTTCCAAAGACAGCGACGGAATTATGGTTATGAGTTCCTGCTTTTAAATTAATACCTAGATCTTCAACTATAAGATAAGTGGCACGCTGTTCAATGCTGTTTAGTTTATAGCCGCTTTTAGCACAGTGAAAAAAAATACGGTTATCAACAATGATGTGATTTAAAGCTACACTATAAGGTAGTCCTTCATGGGTGAATGATAAAACACCGTAATGAATTTTATCCATGATTTTATAGCATTGATTTAAAGAAATTAACTGCTTGTTTTTTCTGTTTTTAGTCGGTAGAGAAAAAGCTAATAATGATTCGAAATCATCTTGATAGTGCATTGTTATGCAGTTATTGATTGTCTGAATAGAACATTCATTTTTAATGATTGCCAAGTAATCAGTGTTTAAGTCACGTAATTGTGAACGAGTGAAAATGTAGATTAGGTCATCTTGATATAAATCTTTTATTTTATCCATTGCTATTCTCCTTTGATAAAGTTAGTATTATTATATCATGATTATACAGTTTATCTTAGAAAAATGGAGGAATTATCAATGACGAAAATTAGGCTTGCTGTTGCAACAGCTGATGATGCTGCAAGGTTATTGGAAATATATCGACCTTATGTACTAACAACAGCAATCACATTTGAATATGAAGTACCAACTTTAGAAGAATTTAGGGCAAGAATTGTTTCAACTTTAGAAAAGTATCCGTATCTTGTTGCTAAGCTTGATGATAAGATAGTAGGCTATGCTTACACATCCGCATTTAAAAGTCGGGCTGCATATCAGTGGGCTGTAGAAACATCGATTTATATTGACCTTGATTATAAAGGTGGAGGAATTGGCAGTATGTTATACCATAAATTAGAAGAAATTACGAAACAGCAAAATATTATTAATTTAAATGCTTGTATTACTGCTGGGAATCCAGAAAGTATTGTGTTTCATGAACATTTTGGTTATCAAAAGGTGGCTTATTTTACTAAATGCGGCTATAAGTTTAATCAATGGCATGACATGATCTGGATGGAAAAAATGTTAGGAGAGCATCCAGGCAAACCAGCACCAGTGATTCCTTTCGGGAAGTTATATAAACATCTCTCAATTTAAAAATAACAAACTTTTCAAAACTAAGTAAACACGCTATAATTATAAAAATAACAATGGAGGTAGTTGAAATGGGATTGTTTGGTAAGAAGAAAAAGACAGTTGATTTGCAACAGGTATTTAAAGATAAATATAAAGATATTAATCAAATTGTAAATGATGCTAATAATGAGTTAGATTTAGAAATTCAAATCTCGTTATTAGAATTAGCATATGATAAATATAATGATCTTTTAGATTTAATTGATCAAGGTGTTGATTTTGATAAAGCACATTTTTTATCAATGCAGCAGGATTTGAAAAAGCAAATTGATTTATTGAAAGGTTTATAAAATGAAAATAAAAACATATCATAAAGATTTTGATTATACATATACTCTTGGGGTTTTTGAAACGATTGAATTATTAGAGAATAAACCAGAATTGGTGATGCGTGTTTATCTCAAAAGTAACTCTTATCAAAATAAGGGTGTTAAGATTATTGAGAATTTATGTCAACAAAATAAAATTGAATTAATTGAAAGTGATAATACAATTAATAAATTAGCGAAAAAAGATAATTGTTTTGCTATTGCAATCATTAAGAAATATACGATGGATTTAGAAGATGCTAATCATGTTGTTTTAGTTAATCCCGGAGATATGGGAAATATGGGGACGATTATTAGAACTATGTTAGGTTTTAATTATACTAATTTAGCGATTATTCGTCCTGGAGTCGATGTTTTTGATCCACGAGTAATTAGGGCATCGATGGGGGCTTTGTTTAATATTAATTTTGAATATTTTAATAGTTTTGATGAATATCTAACTAAATACCCTGAACGTGAAGTCTATCCATTGATGTTAAAAGGAGCTAAAAATATTCATCAGATTACTGCTGCAAATAATAAACATTCATTGGTTTTTGGTAATGAGAGCAGCGGACTGCCAGATGATTATTTAAAATATGGGCAAAGTGTATTTATCCCTCATAGTGATAAAATTGACTCACTAAATTTATCCATGGCATTAGGAATCACGTTATGCCACTTTTCAATGATGGAATTCAAAGATAAACAGGTATTGCGATAATAAGTGGATTATAAGGAGATTGTAAGAATGTATGATTTTGATAAAATAGTCAAACGTAGAAATACAAAATGTATTAAATGGGATACTTGGAAAAAAGAAGGAAAACCGAAAGATATTTTACCTTTATGGGTTGCTGATATGGATTTTGAAACCTTGCCAGAAGTTACTGAGGCAATTATTGAACGCGCTAAACATGCAGTGTATGGGTATTCAATGGCTGGCGATGATTATTATGAGGCGGTTTGTAATTGGATGAAGCGTCGCCATCAATTAGATATAAATGCAGATAATATTGTAACAACAACGGGGGTAGTAACAGCGCTTAAAATCGCAGTTAATGCTTTTACAGCTCCCGGTGATGCTATTATCATTAATAAACCAGTGTATTATCCATTTGATTTTTCTATTGATGAAAATCAACGTAAGAAAATTGAATGTCCGATGATGTTTACTGGTCAAACATACGAACTAGATTTTGATTTGTTTGAGCAGTTGATTATTGATAATGATGTGAAAATGTTTATTTTATGTAATCCGTATAATCCAATAGGAAAAGTTTGGAATAAAGAAGAATTATTTAAATTAGGTAATATTTGTAAGAAACATAATGTACTGGTAGTCAGTGATGAAATTCATCAAGATTTTATTTATAAGGGGAATAAGCACCTTCCTTTTGTTAATGTTGATGCCTCATTTAAAGAATTTACAATTATTTGTACAGCACCAAGTAAGACTTTCAATCTGGCGGGTTTACAGACGTCTAATATATTATTTTTTAATCATAAATTAAAAGAAAAGTTTATTAAGGTTAAAAGTTCACTAGGATTTCCGGTGGAACCAACAATTTTTGGTATTGAAGCGTGTAAAGCAGCTTATAATCATGGTGATAAGTGGGTTGATGAATTAGTGGCTTATCTTGATGGCAATATTAAATATCTTGATGGTTTTTTAAAGAAAAAACTACCAATGCTCAAAATGATTAAACCTCAGGGGTTATATCTTGTTTGGGTTGATTTTAGTGCTTTGCAAATGACACACGAGGAATTAGAAGCATTTATGGTCAATGAAGCTAAATTATGGCTTGATGAAGGATATATTTTTGGTGTTGGTGGAGCAGGTTTTGAGAGATTTAATTTAGCGATGCCGCGCTGTTTATTAGTGCAGGCTCTAGATAATTTATATCAAGCGTTAAAGAATAGACAGCTAATATAAAGATCACCGGTGGTGGTCTTTTATTTTTTTGTTTATAATAAATTATTATTGACATAATAATAAAATGTAATATAATAAAACCGTATCAAACCTTGTTTGATATAATGAGCGCAGATTTAATATGTTATCTTTAGAGATTGATTTTTTAATTGTTCTCCAAATAGTTTAATAATTCAATCTTTTATAGATAAGGAGAAAATGTAGTTGATGTTATGTCCCGCCAGTAGCAACAAGTTTCCCACTGCTATTCATCGTGTATATCTATTTTTTAGTGATGTAGCATCATTGATGCTGCATTTTCTTTATTTTCTAAAAAAGAAATCGCTTACGACTCAGATAATGGGGTAAAAATATAGGAAATAGGCAAAAAAACTTTGTGTTACTATGGAAATTTCAATTAAATAATAGTAATATATAGGAGTAAAAAGAAAAGGAGAAATTTTATGGGATTAGTATCAGCAACAGAAATGTTAAATAAAGCAAAAGAAGGACATTATGCAGTTGGTCAATTTAACATCAACAACTTAGAATGGACAAAATCTATTCTTTTAACTGCAGAAGAATTAAAAGCTCCAGTAATCTTAGGAGTATCTGAAGGTGCTGCTAAATATATGACTGGATTCAAAACTGTATCAGCAATGGTATCAGCAATGGTAGATTCTTTAGGAATTACTGTACCAGTAGCTTTACATTTAGATCATGGTAGCTATGAAGGAGCTAAAGCTGCTTTAGAAGCTGGTTTCTCTTCAATCATGTTCGATGGTTCTCATTATGGAATTGAAGAAAATATTGAAAAAACAAAAGAAATCGTTGAATTATGTCACTCAAAAGGTGTATCTGTAGAAGCAGAAGTTGGATCAATTGGTGGAGAAGAAGACGGTGTCGTTGGTAAAGGTGAAGTAGCTGATCCAAAAGAATGTAAAATGATCGCTGACTTAGGAGTTGACTTCTTAGCAGCAGGTATTGGAAACATTCATGGTAAATATCCAGAAAATTGGGAAGGTTTAGATTTTGATGCATTAGATGCAATTCAAAAAGAAACTGGTAAATTACCATTAGTATTACATGGTGGAACTGGAATTCCAGAGGATATGATTAAAAAAGCAATTACTTTAGGTGTTTCTAAAATCAATGTAAATACTGAATGTCAATTATATTTCCAAGAAGCAACAAGAAAATACATTGAAGCTGGAAAAGATTTAGAAGGTAAAGGATTTGACCCTCGTAAATTATTGGCACCAGGTGCTGCAGCTATCCAAGAATGTGTTAAAGAAAAAATGGAAATCTTTGGTTGCATTGGTAAAGCTTAATTATAACTATAGTTAATGGGGATTTCACATATGTGAAATCCTTTTTTACTTTAAAGTTGCTAAAATCGTAAATATATTAGGGTGTAAAGGAATACTTTCAGTTAATAAAAAGATGATTGTATAACATTAATAAATTCTTTAATAATTGTATTATGAATTGAAGCATATTCATCAGTCATTTTTATGTTTGTTTATCTTTTTGCTTTAATTATTTGTAAACAGATTTGTTCTGCTTTTAATTTAATTAATCAAGGTTAGTTTGAAGTGATAACAGAGTAGTATTTTTAATGAAATATAGAAAAATTAGAAGCTATTTACATAAAGGTTTCTTTTTTTCGTTAATATTGAGTTAATATTAGTTTGGTAGATTTTTTTATGTTTTGAAAATAGAAATATATTAGATATTGTCAAAAAAATTCGAAACTTTTAAAAATACATTTTTTGGTTGTTTTTAACAATAAATTAATATATAGTAGTTACGTAGATTAAATTTTAAGGAGGACTAAAATGAGTGAAGTAATTGCCATTGAAGGTGGACACAAATTGAATGGAACTGTGGTGGTAAGCGGTGCAAAAAATGCAACGGTAGCTCTAATTCCTGCGATTGTCTTAGCAGATAGTCCTGTAACAGTATATGGGGTACCAAATATTTCTGATGTCGATGCACTAGGAGTATTGTTAAGAGAATTAAACTGTGAAGTAGATAAAAATGATGATGTGTTAGTGGTTGATCCTTCTAACTTAAAAAATATACCTTTAGTAAGTGATGCAGTTGATAAATTAAGAGCATCTTATTATTTAATGGGAGCTTTATTAGGAAAATGCAAAAAAGTGACGATGAAGATGCCTGGTGGGTGTTTTTTAGGACCACGACCAATCGATTTACATATTAAAGGATTTGAAGCATTAGGTGCAAAAGTTAGTTATAGTGATAATGGAACCTATACGATTGAAGCTGATCGTTTAGTTGGGAATAAAATTTATTTGGATTTTGCTTCAGTAGGAGCAACAATCAATATCCTGTTGGCAGCGGTTAAAGCAGAAGGAAAAACAACAATAGAAAATTCTGCAAAGGAACCTGAAATTATTGATGTTGTTAATTTACTTACGAAAATGGGAGCTAAGATTCGTGGGGCTGGAACAGATACGATCACAATTGAAGGTGTAGAAACTCTTTGTGGTTGTGATCATGAAATTATTCCTGACCGAATTGAAGCTGGGACATTTTTAGTGATGGCTGCAGCGGCAGGAGAAAAAGTAATTATTCAAAATGTTATACCTCAACATTTAGAAGCAGTAACTTCTAAACTAAAAGAAATCGGGGTTAAAATGGATATTGTTGGTGACAGTATTATTGTTCATGGCGGCCTTGATAATTTAAAACCAATTGATATTAGGACACAGGTATATCCTGGTTTTGCAACCGATTTACAACAACCGCTAACAGCGTTATTAACTCAATGTCAGGGAGCTTCACAAGTAGTTGAAACGATTTATCCTGAACGCTTTGGACATTGTTATCAGCTGAATTCAATGGGAGCAAAAATTGATCAAGAAGAAGCAATGTGTTATATTAATGGTCCTACGCCATTACATGGAGCACGTGTTTATGCGACAGATCTACGTTGTGGTGCAGCGTTGATCGTGGCAGCTTTAATGGCTGATGGTGTTACTGAAATTGGAAATGTTTATCATATTGATCGCGGCTATGAAAATATTGATCATAAGTTAATTTCACTTGGAGCTGTGATTACTAGACGTCAAGTCGAAGATTAGTGATTAATTTAAAAAAATGACTTGAAATCTAGATATTTTAATGTTATTATACTAAAGCAACTTACTTTGTAGCTATATGCTATAAGGCGGAAGGAGATTGATATTTATGAAAAAAGGAATTCATCCAGATTACAAAAAAGTAAAAATCGTTTGTACTTCTTGTGGAAACGAATTTGAAGGTGGATCAGTTTTAGACGAAGTACGTGTTGATACTTGTTCAAACTGTCATCCATTCTATACTGGTAAACAAAGATTTGCTAGTGCTGATGGACGTGTTGATAAATTCAATAAAAAATACGGACTTAAATAATTACACAAGTAAAGGAGCGCAAGCTCCTTTTTTGCTGCAAAAAAGACTTATGAAGATTCATAAGTCTTAAAATTCTAAATGTCTACGGGTTCGCTTCATTAAAATAAAAGAAGTCACTGCAGAGAAAATTTCCGCAATCGGGAAACATAGCCAAATTAAGTCTAAGTTACCTGTTAATGATAATACATAAGCACAAGGTAATAATACTAATAATTGTCTGATCAACGAAGTTAAAAGACTATATGTACCTTTACCAACAGCTTGGAAAGTTGCACTACAAACAATTGAGAAACCTGCAAAAATGAAATGAATAGCAATTATTCTTAAAGCCGGTGTTCCAATTTTTATCATTGCCTCAGAGGCGTTAAAGAAACCTAAAAGAGTTTGCGGAATTGTTTCAAAGAAGATAACACCAATGATCATCATGCCAGTAGCGTAGATCATTGCCAATTTTATTGTATCAAACATTCGTTTCTTTTGTTTAGCCCCAAGATTATAGGCAATGATTGGAATCATACCGTTATTAAGACCGAAAACAGGCATAAAGACAAAGCTTTGTAATTTGAAGTATACACCAAAAACCGCAGTAGCCGTGGTAGAAAAAGTAATTAAGATAGTATTCATACCAAAAGTCATGACACTACCGATAGACTGCATGATGATAGATGGGATTCCTACTGAATATATTTGCTTAACAATATGAGCATTAGGTCGAAACCTTTTAAATTTAAAATGAATATCATGATTAAATTTAAGATTGAAAAATAGAGCTAAAAGACAAGCAATGATTTGACCGGTTATTGTCGCAAGTGCAGCACCAGCGACACCCATTTTAGGAAAGCCACATAAACCAAAAATAAAAATAGGGTCTAAAATTATATTGATTATGGCACCTAATCCCTGAGTAACCATAGTAAACAGGGTTCTTCCAGTTGCCTGTAATAATCGTTCAAATAGAAATTGACAAAACAATCCAATTGAACAGCCAACTACGATCATTGAATATTGGGTACCGGCATTAACAATTTCAGTATTAGTTGTTTGAACATTAAAAAAGAGGTTAGACAATGTTAGTCCGGCGATCATAAATATAACCGCCGTGACAAGAAAAATAAATACTGAATTGACTGCTGTCTGGTTAACATGATCTTGATTCTTCTCACCTAAACTACGTGACAATAAAGCATTGACGCCAACTGCAGTTCCCCCGGCAAAGGCAATCATCAAGTTTTGCAATGGAAATGCTAAAGAAACAGCAGTTAAAGCGTTTTCGCTTATTTGGGCAACAAAGACACTATCAACGATATTATACATTGCTTGAACTAACATTGAGATAATCATTGGTAGAGACATTGAAATTAGCAGTTTGTTGACCGGCATTGTTCCCATCTTATTTTCTTGGGTCACTATTTTTCTCCTTTTAAAAACAAATCAGCAATGATCGTTGCGACTTCGTCGATTCCTAAATCACTGTTAATCGTTAAATCGAAATTTTTTAAATGACCCCATTTTTTTGTTGTATAGTAATTGTAATAATTACTCCGACCTTTGTCTCTTTTAGTAACGTATTTTTTATAATCATCATGTACTTCTTGATAATCCTCTTTAACTCGGCGAATTCGTGATTCTAGTGGTGCATGAATAAAAATAGATAAAACATCATCATAATCCTCAAGGATATAATCAGCACATCCATTAACAATGATACATGAATCATGATTAGCTAAATGACGAATGATTTTAGACTGCATTACAAAAACCTGATCATTTAGTGGTAATGAAAAAGCGGAAGATGACATTGTATACATAAAGCTAGATGATTTTTGTTCAGCTACTTTACGGATTGCATCAACATCCATTCCCATTTCGCGAGCTGCCAAGTCGATGACTTCATTATCATAGTATACAAGTCCGACTTTCTGCGCAACTTTTTGTGCAATTAAGCGTCCGCCAGAACCGTATTCTCTGGCAATAGTAATAATTCTAGGCATATTGAAAATCCCCCTTTATATTCTTATTTTATCATAAAATTTAAAATTAATGACAATATTTTCACATCCTGCTTTTTCCAAGACAAATTTATTGTTTTTGTGCATACAAGTTTGTATAATAAAACAATAAAAGGAGAAGACAATGGAATTTCATATTTTAGCAAGTGGTTCAAAAGGAAACAGTACCTTTATTTATGATAATGGTGTGGGAATATTGATTGATTGTGGGATTGCTAGAAAACAATTATTATATAAACTTGGCAATCTTGGTTTTCAAGAAAGTAATATTAATTATGTTTTATTAACACACGATCATTATGACCATAATAAAAATATTAGTATATTTGATCAAAGAATCTGTTTTTGCGGTAAAGGATGTATCAAAGGAATCGATAGCAGCCATGAAATCAAGCCATATAAAAGTTTTCAATTAGCTCATTTTGAAATCATGCCTTTAAGTATATCTCATGATGCGACAAGTCCGCTGGCTTTTATCATTACTGGTGTGAATGAATCTATTTTGTATATGACAGATACTGGTTATGTATCTCAAAAAAATCGGAAATATCTTAATAATCTAGACTATTATATTATTGAAAGTAATCATGATGTTGAGATGCTGATGGCAACGAAACGACCTTATTTTTTAAAACAGCGTATTCATGGTGATCTAGGCCATTTAAACAATGAATATAGTGCAAAGATGATGGTAGAGTTAATCGGTGATAAAACTAAAGAAATTGTTTTAGCGCATTTGAGTGAGGAAGCTAATACTAAAGAGAAGGCATTAGAAACCTATCGTAAGATTTTTAATCAAAATAATCTAGAGTTCGATAATATTAAAGTAGCTAGCCAAATTGATGTGGTCAGCGGAGGTAATTATGAAGATTAAAATAGTTTGTGTTGGGCGTTTAAAAGAAAAATATTTAGTGGCAGGAATGCAGGAATATTTAAAGAGATTGCAGGCCTATTGCAAAGTAGAAGTTTATGAAGTAGCAGATGAAAGTATACCGGATAACTGCTCACTGGCCAATGAAACATTAATTAAAGCTAAAGAAGGGCGTAAGATGCTTGATAAAATTAAGCAGGATGATTATGTTATTTTGCTAGATGTGTCGGGAACGCAAATAGATTCTGTTGAATTATCAAATAAGATGGAAAAAGCCATGATTTCTGGTAAAAGTACGATTGCATTTGTAATTGGTGGTTCACTTGGTCATGGTGAAGAAATGCTTGATCGTGCTAATTTTAGGCTAAGTTTTTCTAAGATGACTTTACCGCATCAATTGATGAGGCTAGTCTTAGTAGAACAAATCTATCGGGCATTTAAAATTATGAAAAACGAAACATATCATAAATAAGGTATTAATAAAAAAGAATATAGATGAAAAAACCTAATATTTAAATTAGGTTTTTTAGTTTCTTTTTATTTGATCTTTATATTGACTTAAACTTTCATTAGTGTTCATTATAAAAACTAAATCCATTTTTACCTGAATATTTTGAATTATACAGAGCTTGATCCGCATTTTTATATAGAACTTCAAAAGTTGCCCCGTCTATAGGTGCTACAGCAACTCCAATAGAACCAGTTATTAGAATTGTTTCTTCATGCCATTGATAAGGTAATCGTAATTTTTTAAGCAGGTTATTTAATGATATGAGGGCATTTTCTTTTTGAACAATATTTTTCATAAATACAATAAATTCATCACCACCCAAACGAGCAATTATATCTGTTTTTCGAAAATTTTCTTTTAATATATTAGCTACCTGCTTTAATACTTCATCACCTTGTAAATGCCCTAAACTATCATTGATTTTCTTAAAATTATCTAAGTCAATGATAATAAAAGCACTCATTTGATTATTTGATTTATGAAGATATTCTACTATTAAACGCTGAGCACCAATCCGGTTATAGATACCTGTAAGGGCATCTGTATCAGCTGCTTTTTTAATAGCTTTTAGCTTGTTTTCTTGATTTTTTTGTTTAAGATATTCTTTTGTAATGTCACTTCTTCGAATAAGTACGATTTTATTTTCTTCATCATAATATTGAACAGTAATTAATTTTCTCCGATATTCTTTATTTTCATCTAACATACCTAGTTCAATTTTATAAACATTTTGTTCTTGCAGACGATTAAGTATATATTCAGGAGTCAATTGTTCGATAACTCTGTCTTGATCTTCTAAAACGGTATTTTGTCGTGTGTATTTTATCATTGCTTGAGTATAATTATTGCCTTCTTGAGGAGGAATGACAGTACCGTTATCAGTTATCGAAAAATTAGAAAAATAGCCATTTTTTGTATCAAGATAATACAAATAATCCCCTTTTTTATAAACAAATTTTTCTGTAATTGAATTAATGATATGTTCTCTATCGACATTACTAAATACAAGATATATTTTTTCATTGTTCTTGGGAAGATAGAGAGTTTTTAATTGGACCCATTCATAATTTTCTAGTTCCTTTTGGAAACGTAGGTCAAGATGTGATGTTTTTTGTGTTTTAGAAAGTAATCTTAAATTATCAATTGTTAAAAAGTTTTCTAATTCTTTTTTTTCAAAGTTGATAATTAATCTTTTTTCAAGTAGCAAAAGAAATTGTTTTAGTGAAAATATTTTTTGATCATGATCATTATTGGTAGGTAAAACAGATTTTAATATATGTAATTTTTCAGTAGCTAAGTCCACTTCAACAATTGTAGAATATAGATTAAAAAAAGCATCTAATATTTCTTCTTTTTCTTTTACTAAAGAGGAAATAGTTTTTCTATCAGAAATATCATAAATATAAAATAATAATTTTTTAATTCCCATTACTTGGGCACAAAATATTCTAGCTTCTACCCAAGTATAATCTCCAAAAATTGTTTTTGTTTTAAACTCAATTTGTTTTATCTTTTTTTTATTGATTATTTGTTCTAGAGATGCAGATACAAAAATATTATCTAAACGTGTAATATCGTTTGGGTGTGTCCATTTTCTTATAACAGAAAAAACATTATCCCCATCATCAATTTTATGATATTTTTTCTTTTTATAAAAAATAGTCTTTATTTCTAAACTATCTATATCAATTTCAAAAAGGCCTTCACAATTTTCGATAAAGTAAGGTGAATATAATCGTAATTTTTTGAAATCGATTATTTTGTGCTCATTATTTTTGATATCCATCTCAAGTTCTTCTGTTATATCATGATAATAGCCTTTAAATCTTATTCCATTTTTATATGATTTATCAAGAAAACCGCCACACCGAACCCATGTCCACCCTTTTTCTTCATGTCTCCATGGATACCGTATTTCGGTTCTTTTGTTCTTTTTTATATTTTCGATTGCATCAAAAACTAATCCTATATATTCAGAATCAATTCTCTCCATACAAAATGAATAGAGTTCTTCCGGTGTCAGAGTATTGCTGTTTCCTCCTAATGACGAGTACATAATTGTATCACCATACATCTTTGGAATTCCGTCGTTAGGATATTCTATTATCCAAAAACCGATTTGCAAATCTGCTAATAATTCGGTTTTATTAACAATATCTGATACATCTTCTCTTATATTCAAATTTTCCATTATTTAAAACCTCCCCAATATAAATTTGTATCAAATAATTTGCATATTTTTTATCATTTTTCAGTTAACCATTATACAATATCAATTTCTTTTATGAAAGGCTCTTTTAGTTATATCAGTTGATAAAATGATAAAAAAGATTTCAATTTTAAACCATTATATCAAATAAAAATAATTTTTTATTTACCATGTTTGTACGACTTCACCTATTGGATTAAGTAGAAAATATAATTATAAAATAAAAATGATAGTTTACTTTAATAGCAAGCTGTAGGCTTATGAATAATCATGATATGATAAATTTGGAAGTAAGATTAATTGTAATAGAGTTTTTAATTATGATTGATATAGATGGATATTTTACAATTAGCGATGGAATAAATAGGGGATAGGGAGACTTTTTTGAAAAATATTTTCTTGTACGTATAAATAATAGACATAAATTTTTTTGATAAGGTAAAATAAATGTGATTGAGGGAAGAAAATCTTTTAAAATATGTGTAAAAAGGAGTTGACAGTCATGTTCAAAACTGCGATCCTGCCAGACAGTAGGATAGTGTCTGCTTTTTTTGCATATATCATTACTTGTTGCAGCCGGAATTCTAATTACTATATTTGTTGTATTAAAGAAAAAGAAAGGATTAAAAATTCTTAGTTTATAAATATAAATCAGCATTCTGCAGGGGGATAATATGCTAAAATGTATATAGATTCAAATAGAAAAGTTATTTTTAGTTGCTATTTCTTTTGGTATGCATAAGCATGAAACTGGCAATAATATTAATTATATTGTATCAGGGATGGGTAAAGCCATATGTGATGATGACGAAGAAAGTTTATTTGCAGGAATCTGCCATATTTGTAAAGAAGATTCTAAACATAGCATTATTAACATTGGAACAGAGGATTTTGCCATGATTACGATCGTTGTTGAGCAATAGGTGCTGATTTTATAATTTAAGACGATATCAAGCGATTAGTCGTTAAGATTAATCGCTTTTTTGTATATAAATACATGATTGATAGACGAAATCTGACGGGAGAATAGATAGTTTTATTGATTTATAAAATTTATTATATAAATCAATAAGTTAAGATTTCAATGAATGACATTTTAAATAAACCTTTTTGTTCATAATTGTACTAATGATAATTTGGCAGTATAATAAGTAAAAATATAAGAGATAAGGAAAAATTATGAAATATATAATAAGACTGGTATCAGCAACAATAGTTTTTGTGTTGGCAAATAGGTTGTTATTAGGTTTTTCAAACGTATTGTTAATTGGTTTATTAGTGGGGATTTTTATAGTTATTAATGCAATACCATATGTCCCTTATCCTAGACCTCTTTTGAAACGATATCGCATATGTAAAGCAGGGTGTGAATTATTAAAAATATTTTTAATATCTTTAATAATGACAATTGTTTATATGCTTTATTCATTTTTTAAAGTAGATATTGGCGCATGGTTAACTAATCTATTAGTGGTAATAATAGTTGAGGCTGTTGTTTTTTGGAATGGCATTATTAGAATTTATTTAACGGCTAACCAATTAGGAGCTAAATGGCGCATAATCGGGGTTGTTTGGGGATGGTTTCCACTTGTTAATTTGATTATTTTAAGAAAGCTTATTAAAATTGCTGATGATGAAATTATATTTGAAAATGAAAAAACTATTTTAAATGGAGTTAGAAAAGAACAACAGCTGTGTAAAACAAAATATCCATTGCTGTTGGTTCATGGAGTGTTTTTTAGAGATTTTAAATATTTTAATTATTGGGGACGAATTCCCGAGGAACTAGAACAAAATGGAGCGGTCATTTATTATGGTAATCATCAGTCAGCAGCTAGTGTTATTGCTAGTGGCGATGAGTTAGCAAAGCGAATCAAAGAAATTGTACAGGAAAGCGGGTGTGAAAAGTTAAATATTATTGCACATTCTAAAGGTGGTTTAGATTGTCGTTATGCGATTGCAAAGCTGAATATTGCGCCATATGTGGCATCACTTACTACGATCAATACTCCACATCGAGGATGCATATTTGCAGATTATTTATTGGAAAAAATCCCTGAAAAAATTAAACAAAAAGTGGCTCAGGGATATAATACAGCCCTTAAGAAATTTGGGGACGAGAATCCAGATTTTATTGCTGCGGTCAATGATTTAACTGCTTCAACGTGTCAAAAGTTCAATGCGGATGTTCCTGATGTGGCAGAAGTATTTTATCAAAGTGTTGGTTCGAAACTAAATGTTGCTTCAGGAGGTCGCTTTCCGCTTAATTTTTCGCATCATTTAGTGAAGTATTTTGATGGGCCTAATGATGGATTAGTGGCTGAAAACTCATTTCCTTGGGGTTGTGATTATACTTTTTTAACAACAAATACGAAAAGAGGAATATCGCATGGTGATATGATAGATTTAAATCGTGAGAATATTGCTGAGTTTGATGTTCGGGAATTTTATGTTCAATTAGTTAATATGCTCAAAGTACATGGTTATTAGTCTGGAGACACGATAGTTGCTCTGGAAGTCAAAATCATGATATGATAAGAAAGGATGAAGGAGGGTTATTTATGGAAGTCGCTTTAGTAATAGGGATGTTTGTTTGTACAGCTTTAGCCCTTAATTTTTTGGTTAATGGAAGACGGAAATTATCAGGGACTTTTGAGATAATTAATTTATGTTTGATTGTAGCAACAGCTTATCAATTTAAATTAGTTAGTTCAATTATTTGGGTTCTTGTAATTTTAGCAATCTTACTGATTGCAGGATTGATCTTTAATAAAAAAAGAAAAGATAAAAAAGTTGCTAATGAAATAATTGAAGCAAGAATAGTAGATAAAGGAGAATAGAATGGAAACAGTAAATATTATTATTGAAATGGAAGATGGCGGAGTGATGAAAGGTGAGTTATATCCTGAAATTGCTCCAATTAGTGTGGAAAACTTTTTAAAATTAATTGATCAAGATTTTTTTGCAGGGTTAATATTCCATCGTGTTATCCCAGGATTTATGATTCAAGGTGGAGGATATGATAAAGATTTCAACCATCATGAGGCTGACAGTATTAAAGGTGAATTTAGAAGTAATGGAGTAGCTAATGATTTATTACATACTCGTGGTGTATTATCAATGGCTAGAACAATGGTTCCTGATTCAGCATCATCACAATTTTTTATCATGCATGCTGATGCTCCTCATCTTGATGGTGACTATGCGGCTTTTGGGAAAATCACGGAAGGATTAGAGGTTGTTGATCAAATTGCTAATGCTCCTAGAAATATACAAGATTGCCCTAATCAGCCAATCGTAATTAAAACTATTAAAAGAGGATAAGGAAATGAAATTATTTATTTTAGAAAATTGTCCTCATTGTCGTAATGCACGGCGCTGGATTAAAGAATTGCAAGATGAAAACCCAGAATATAATCAAATTGAAATTGAATTGATTGATGAGCAAATCAATAGTGAATTAGCAGATCAGTATGATTATTATTATGTTCCAGCTTTGTTTGATGGGAATACTAAGTTACATGAAGGTGTTGCCAGCAAAGATGGTTTGAAAAAAATATTTGATCAATATTTAGGACATTAGTTTGTCCTTTTTATTTTAAATTTAATATAGTGTATGAGTAATCAAAGAATCTTATTACTATTTGATGTTTTATTGTAATATAGACAAAAAGCCTCGCTCAAGAGGCTAAGAGATTTTTAATAATTTGACCAAGTATTTTAATACCTTGATCAATTGTTTTTAGATCACAATTAGTATAATTTAATCGTAGAGTTGAAACGTTTCGTTCTTCTTCATAGAAAGGATCACCAGCAGCAATTGCGATGTCATGTTTGATTGCTTCATTTGCTAGAGCGACAGCAGTTAGTTTTTGGGGTAATGTGACCCATAAGAACATTCCGCCTTGGGGAATTGTATGTTTAACTTCAGCAGGGAAATACTTTTGAATACTAGTTATCATTTGTTCCGCTTGTTCTTTATAAAGTTTTTTTATTTTTTCAAGGTGTTGTTCAAGACTGTTATCACAAAGATATTGATGAAGGACCATTTGCCCAAAAATATTAGTATGAAGATCAACGATTTGTTTATAGGCTAAGAGCTTTTGCTTTAAATAAGAGTTTGAACAAGCAATCCAGCCTATTCTCATACCTGGAGAAACTGTTTTTGAGAAAGTTCCGAGCAGTATCGTTTGATCTTTTAGCAAGGGATAAATAGGTAAAAATGTTTCATCGTTAAAACGAAGATCACCATAAGGGTTGTCCTCAATAAAGATAGTGTTAGTTTTTTTAAGCAAATTTGCTAGAGCAATTCGGGTTTCATTGTCATAAGTTAAACCGGTAGGGTTTTGAAAAGTCGGGATAGCATAAAAGAATTTTGGTTTTTGTTCAAGATATGCTGTTAATTCCTGTAGGTCAATTCCGTGATGATTTAAAGTAACCGAGTTGATTTTTGGATTATAGAGATGAAATACTTGGAGTGCAGCTAGGTAACTAGGTTTTTCAATAAGAATTTTATCACCTTCATCGATCAGTACTGCCGATAAAATATCGAGTGCTTGTTGGGAACCGTTAGTGATAATAATATCATTGGCACTAATATCAATTCCTTGTTTCAAATATTGATGTGCAATAAATTGACGTAAGGGTAAATATCCTTCTGGAATACTATACTGCATAGCGATTGTACCATGCTGATCAAGTACTTTTTGTGTGGCTGCTGCCATTTCCTGAGTGGGAAAAGAGATGGGATTAGGTAATCCACCGGCGAAAGAAATCAAATTAGGCTTGTTAGTCGCTTGTAGCATCATGTCTAAAAAATCTCCTTGAAAATCGGGTCGGGTAGAGCGAGTTGAATAATTAAATGTTTTCATTTTAAATTTCCTCCTTTAGATAAAATAAAAACCCTAAGCACTTATGCTAGGGCGAATAGATTATCCGTGGTACCACCTAATTTCCAAATTTCTTTGGCTCTTGCTTCATGTACGGAGTTAAATACTCGATACACTATCCTGATAACGTAGGAAATACGTTGAAGTCTACTTAAGTTTCCTTGTTCGATTCACTGCTCGAAGGCTACCTTCAATAATTATGTTGTAAAGATTTTCACCAGCCATCTTTTCTCTAAAACTCCATAATTATTTACTCTTCCCTGTCATTGCATTTGTACTTGGATGTTTATTTTTACTCATAATAGTCCTATTTTAAAGAAATGTCAATTGTTTTTTATCATTGATAACTATGTCTTTTTTGAAATCTTATCATAAATGAATTGCATAAATATCCTTTTGAGTTAATAACAATTTCCCAAATATCTAATATTTTCATATAATATTTTTTACCATTTTTTAAAACTTTATATCTACTTGAAAAATCATTATCATTATAATATATTGTTTCTCTAGTAGATGAATAATTATCATTTTCAATAGCGGCTGGGCAAATATTATCATTTGCGTAAACATTTGGTTTTGATAATGGAACAACGATCCCCATTAGAACTATTATGGACAACAAAGCTGCATTAATTTTTTAACATATTATTTGATATAATATAAAATATTTGATTTATTATATCTTTTCTTTTTCGATATTATTGATACTAGATAAATCAAATTATGAGAAAAACAATAATATTATATGAAAGTTATCATTTGTATTATTATATAAAGATTTATACTTTTTGCATTTGTTTTTAATGTATTTCTTTAAATAAAGTATATCGTAATTATTTTTTGTCTACTAACACCTTAATGTGTTCTTTCTAATTTTCGATAGTAATTTTTTTTAAAAGTAATATAATAGTTAGAGCAGGGAGATGATGTAATGGCAAAATTTGATATAAAAAAAGAATATCCAAAATTATATCGAGCAACAACTAAAAAGATAAGTAGTTTAACTATTCCGATGATCAAATATATTGCAATAGATGGAATTGGGAATCCGACAGTGCCGGAATTTAAAAATAAATCAAAATTATTATTTGAATTTAATAAGGCTTTAAAAGAATATTATTGTCAGCAAGAGATTGTATTTAGTGGTTCAAAGTTAGAAGGTATTTGGGACACCTATGATAATAGCCATTTTGATGTTACACGTAAAAAAATGATTAAATATACACTAATGATGCCACAGCCACCGATTTTAACTGATCATATTCTTGAAGAAGTGAAGAATGAAGTGTTGACGAAAACGGGTAATTGTTTAGCATTAGACGTATATCTTAAAGAGTTTGAAGAAGGTAAATGTATTCAAATGCTGCACATTGGACCTTATAATACGGAAATCAATTCAACTAAACAGATCATGGAATACATAACGGTGGCGAATCTTAAGTTAAGTGGTTTTCATCATGAGATATATTTAAATAAACCTGAAAAAGTAGCGCCAGAAGATTTGAAGACAATTGTACGATATCCAGTAGAGGAGGTTTTTCTATGAAATTAATGTTTATTTCTGATATTCACGGTTCATCTTTGTATGCTCAAAAAGCAATTGATACATATAAGCAGGAAAAAGCAGATAAACTAATTATTTTAGGAGATATTTTATATCATGGGCCTCGTAATGATTTACCTGAAGAATATGCTCCTAAAAAAGTTATTTCGCTATTGAATGCTTACAAGAAAGATATTATCGCAGTTCGTGGGAATTGTGATGCTGAAGTTGATCAAATGGTTTTGGATTTTCCGATCCGTAGTGATTTTGCAACTGTTGATGTAGATGGACATCATTTCTTTTTAACGCATGGTCATTTATTTGATGAGGATAATTTACCAGGCTTGAATGATGGTGATATTTTTGTGTATGGTCATATTCATAAACCGGTTGCTAAGGAAATTAATGGTATCTATATTATTAATCCTTCGTCGATTTCTTTGCCTAAAGAGGGAAAGAATAGCTATGGTATTTATGAAAAGGATACTTTTATGATTAAAGATTTTGATCAAACGGTAGTTAAAAAGATTGATTTTAGAAAATCGCAATAATTGCGATTTTTTATATTCTTGGGAGTAAAAAATATTTGTAATAAATTGTCTTAGTAAATAGTTATCATATTATTCGAATAAAAAGATTAAAGTGTTATAATATATAATATAGAAGGACGTTAAAGGAAAGGAGGAAATAAGATGTATAAGATACTATTAGTATGTAATGCGGGAATGTCTACTAGTATGCTTGTTCAACGGATGGAAAAGGCCGCAACTGAAAAAGGAATCGAAGCAGAAATTATCGCATTGCCAATTACCGATGCATTATCTAAGATGGATGATTGGGATGTGGTGATGTTAGGTCCACAAGTACGTCATGAATTAAAAGGTCTTAGAACTAAAACAGAAACTCCAATTGAAGTAATTGAAATGAGAGATTATGGAATGATGAATGGAGAAAAAGTATTAGAAGCAGCTATTAAAGTTATTGATGCAAAATAATAATAGTGAAAAAGTCTCGATAAGAGGCTTTTTCATTTTGAGAAAAATATACATTTAATTTAATGGTTTTTTATATCTAAAAAAAGTCCGTGCAAATTTATTAAAAGTATGGTATTTTTAAAGAGAGCTAGATAGAGGAGGGGTAGCCATGGTAAAATACATCGATATTGCTGATGATATTAGATCCAAGATAATAGAAGAGAAATACACCTATGGACAAAAACTCCCGTATGAATATGTATTGTGTGTAACGTACCATTGTAATAAAGAAACAATGAAAAAAGCACTAGATATTTTAGTTAAAGAAGGATTGATTGTAAGACGTCGAGGGGCTGGAACCTTTGTTAAAGATTATAATCCTTCGATGGAGAGTCCTAATAAATCTAATTATTTTACCAAAGGATTAACAGAACGTTTTGCGGGGATAAAGAAAATTGATAGTGAGATTATTGCTTTCGAAGTTATTCCAAGTGATGAGACGATATCGAAAAAATTGCAAATAGAAGAGGGTTCGTTTGTGTATCATATCATTAGATTCCGCAAACTAGATGATAAGCCGTATTCATTAGAAATAATTTATATGCCAATCTCAATTATTCCTAATTTAAAGGTTGATCATTTGAAGACATCAATTTATCAGTATATTGAAAATGATTTAAAGCTAAAAATTCAAAGTGCTCATAAAACTGTTCGTGGTCATTTGTCATCACAGCTTGAACAGGATTATCTAGGTTTAAAAGAAACAGAGCCATATTTTGAAGTTGAACAAGTAGCTTATTTGAGTAGTGGTGTGATCTTTGAATACTCATTTTCACGTTTCCATTACAATGATTTTGAGCTCCAAACTGTTACTGTAGCAATGTAAAGCGCTTATTTTTGTAAGCGTTTTTATTTTTTTGTAAAAAATTATAAAAAAATTTTTTGTAAGCGGTTTAGTGAAAAATGGCTATATACCAACGTTTTTTAGGACAATACCGGTTTTATTTTTAAAAGTATGGTACTTTTGAAAGTAAAAAGCATTGACTTTTACCAGTTTAAATTTTATACTAATAGTGTCAATAGATATTTTAAGGGAGGAAAAAAATATGGACAAAATGGCAGATGTCCTTGGCCGCGTTGGTGCGTGGTGTGGGCAAAACAAGTATTTATCTGCAATTAAGAATTCGTTCCAAACATTCATGCCTTTGACTATCGCAGGTGCGATCGGGGTTTTATGGTGTAACGTATTAGTTAATGCAGATTCAGGGTTAGGTATGTTCTGGAAACCTATCATGGCTTTAGAAGTAATTAACCCAGCGTTTGCAGCAATGCAATTCGCAACAATTTCTTGTATCACAGTTGGAATCACTTTTGGTATCGCTCAAGAAATCGGGGAATCAAATGGTGAAACTGGATACTTCGCAGGTTTATTAGGACTTGCTTGCTGGTTATCAGTAACTCAAAGTGGATGGGCTAACTATGCATTAGTAGATACTGCTAAACAAACTTTATCATTAACAGCTGATGGAGCATTACAAACATTTACAGGTGTTGCTGGTGGTGCTTTAGGAGCAACAGGTTTATTTACAGGGATGATCGTTGGGGTTGTTTCAGTAGAAATCTTCTGTGCATTACGTAAAGTAGAAGGATTAAAATTAAAAATGCCTGAAACAGTACCTCCAGGTGTTGCTCGTGCATTCGAAGTTTTAATTCCAGCTGTAATTACTTTAGCAATCATTGCGTTAATTGGACGTGGATGTGAATTAGCTACTGGATTATATTTAAATGACGTAATTTCAACTTATATCCAAGGACCTTTAGGTGCTATCGGTGCTACAGTTCCTGGTGTAATTATCATTTACATCATTATCATGTTATTCTGGTTAGTAGGTATTCATGGTAACAACATGTTATCTGCAGTAAAAGAAGCATTATTTACACCATTAATGTTAGAAAATATCGAAACATTCTCTAAAACAAATGATGCAAAAAGCGATGAATTACACATTTTCGCAATGGCATGGTTACAAATGTTCGGTGAATTTGGTGGTTCTGGGGTTACAATCGGTTTAGTAATCGCAATCATGATTTTCTCAAAACGTGAAGATAACCGTACAATCGCAGGTATCTCATTAGTACCAGGTTTATTCAACATCAATGAAACAGTTACATTTGGTATCCCAATGGTATTAAACCCAATCTTAGGTATTCCATTTGTATTCGCACCAATTGCTACTTTAGCAGTAGGTTATATCTTAACTGTAATTGGATTCTGTCCAAAAGCTGTAATCAATACACCTTGGACAACACCACCTATCTTACATGGTTTCTTAACTACAGGAGCTAATATCATGGGTGCTGTATCTCAAGCAATTGCAATCGTAGTATCTATCTTAGTATACGTACCATTCTTAATTGCTTATGAAAGATATCAAAACAAACAAGCTGCAGAAGCTGCAGAATAATTCAACAAACTTGTTTGATAATCGAAAGACGGGTTTCCCGTCTTTCTTTATTTAATAATATAGTAACTATAAGTTATCAATGATTGATAATTTATAATTGTTATAGTATTTAAGATACGTTATAATGATGAAGTTGAGGAAAAAGAGAGGTTATTATGAAAGAAAAAGAGTTTAAAATTAAATTGAATCCCGCAATACTATACTTTGAAATCTTTTATATGGTATATGTAGTTTATTTATTTATAATTGGACAAATGGTACCTGCGATAGTGTGTGCTATTTGTGGATTATTAATTATTGCATATTTTTCTTTATGGCGACCATATAAATATACAATTAATCGTAGAACATTGATAATTAATCGCCGTGTTGGTAAAGATAAAGAAATTAATATTATGACATGTGAAACAATTTGTGATCCTGTACCAAAGATGACAAAACTTATAACTAGTCCACGGGCATTAGAAATTTATGCTGAAAATAAAAAAAGATTTGTTGTAACACCAAAAGATAGAATGGGATTTATTGAAGCGATTGTAGCTGCTAATAAAAGAATTCATGTGCAATGTACTGAATATGCAGCTACTCATAGATCATATGAAAAGAAACGCAAAAGAGCTTTGAAAGAAGAAGCTAAAAAAGCAAATATGGATGCTGAATAAGCATCTTTTTCTTTTGTAAAAATGGAATATTACTTAGTTGTAATAAGTATCTTTAAGTAAACAGTTATAAATAATTTATCATTTTAATAAAGAATTAACAAAATGATAAAAAAATATCATATAGATATTGACACCTAAATAAAGTAACTGTATAATAACGGCATATAAACATATATTAAGTGTATGGTTATGTGTTGTTTAGAAACTAACAAGGGGGAACTTAGAATGGAAATGAATAAGTTATTAGAAGATTACGGATGCTTGGCATTTAGTGATGATGTAATGAAAGAACGGATTCCTAAATCTATTTACAAGGCATTCCATGAGTCTTTAGATAATGGTGAAGAATTATCTAAAGAATGCGCAACAGTAATTGCTAATGCAATGAAAATCTGGGCATTAGAAAATGGTGCAACACATTTTACCCATTGGTTTATGCCAATGACTGGTTTGACAGCTGAAAAACATGATGCTTTTTTGGAACCTGACGGTTGTAAAGCAGTATTAGAATTTAGTGGAAAAACATTAAGAAAAGGTGAACCTGATGCATCGTCTTTCCCGTCTGGAGGATTACGAGCAACATTTGAAGCGAGAGGCTATACTGCATGGGATTGTACATCACCGGCATTTGTTAAAGATGGATCTTTATATATTCCAACTTTGTTTTGTTCATATACTGGAGAAGCATTAGATAAAAAGACACCGTTGTTACGATCTTGTGATGCATTATCTAAAGCTGCATGTCGATTATTGCCTTTGCTTGGTGAAAAAGGAATTACTAAAGTTACTGCATCTGTTGGGGCTGAACAAGAATATTTCTTAGTTGATGATAAATATTACCAAGAAAGAATGGATTTAAAGTTAACTGGACGTACTCTATTTGGGGCAATGGCGCCGAAAGGACAAGAATTAGAAGATCATTACTTTGGTAGTCTTAAACGTAAAGTGTCTGCCTTTATGAAAGATTTAGATCATGAATTATGGAAATATGGAATTCCTTCAAAAACAAAACATAATGAAGTTGCACCGGCACAACATGAAGTAGCATGCGTATATTCAAAAGTAAATATTACTACTGATAATAACCATTTATTAATGCAAATTATGCAAGATATTGCTAAAAAGCATGGTTTACGCTGCTTATTACATGAAAAGCCATTTGCTGGGGTAAATGGTTCTGGTAAACATGATAACTGGTCAGTCATTACTAATACAGGTATTAATTTATTCAATCCAGGTGCTAATCCTGCTGAAAATAAACCATTTATTGCAACGCTTGCATGTACGATTAAAGCTGTTGATGATTATGCTGATTTATTACGGATGAGTATTGCCAGTGCTGGAAACGATCACCGTTTAGGAGCAAATGAAGCACCACCTGCAATTATTTCTATGTTCTTAGGGGAAGAGTTAGATGCTCTTTTAGCAGAAATTTGTGAAGGTAAGAAAACTAGCAAATCTGATGCGGCACGTTTTGCCACTGGAGTATCAGTAGTACCAACTTTCTCAAAAGACAATACAGACCGTAATCGTACATCACCATTTGCGTTTACTGGAAATAAGTTTGAATTTAGAGCAGTTGGTTCAAGCCAATCTGTTGCTGGACCAAATACTATTTTAAATGCAATTTTAGCTGACGCAATGGAAAAAATGGCTGATGAAATTGAATCAGGCAAATCATTTGAAGATGTAGTTAAAGAATTTGTTTTAGCTCATAAACGAATTATTTTTAATGGCGATGGATATTCAGCAGAATGGGAAGAAGAAGCAGCAAAACGTGGACTTCCTAATAATAAAAATACTGTTGATGCTTTAAAATGTTTGAAAGAAGAAAAGAATTTAGAGATGTTAGATCGTTTAGGGGTTTATAGTAGAGTTGAATTAGGATCTCGTTATGAGATATTACTAGAAAACTATATTAAAACTATTCAGGTTGAGGGGTTAACAGCGTTAAAAATGGCCAAATCTCAAATTTATCCAGCAGTTTGTGATTATTTATCAAAAGTATCTTCTGAAGTGATTGCTGCTAAGGAAGCAGGTTTAGATGTTGATTTCTTAGTTGATGATGCTAATGCTTTAGCTAAATTAGTGAAGACAATGAAAGAACAAATGACAACTTTAGAAACTAATATTGCTGCAGCTCAAGCTTCTGAAGAAGAAATTTTTGAACAGGCAGTTGCATGGCGCGATGATGTTTTTGCAATGATGCAAGCATTGAGAGAAACAGTTGATCAGCTTGAAGAATCTATTGATGCTGAATATTGGCCAATGCCAACATATTTAGATTTATTATTTGGAATTTAATAATATTTCCTTTGGGATTTATATCTCAAAGGATTTTTTTATCTATATAATATATTTTAGTGCTACAAAGTTCAACAATGAGGATGGAGGCAATAATAATTATCAAGTTGGTAATTCTATTTATGCTGATGAGTTATTTGGAGCATGTTAGTGAATTATTATTTGAGGCTGTTCAAATGGTAATTATATGACAATGGAAATGATTTTAAAACACCCAGATTATTTTGCCATAGCTTTCCCAATTTGCGAAGTGTATGAAGATAGTGTAATTACTGATGAACAGATTGAAAGTATTAAAGCTTTCCCAATTTGGTTTACTTATGCTAAAAACGATAGATCCTGCTAAAAATGCTATTTCAACGATCAAAAGATTAATTGCTACAGGTGATGATATTATTATATATAGATTGGTCTTAGTACCTAGTCTAGCAATTCTAGTTTCGATGAAAAGAAAACATTAATTAAAAGAATCTATGGAGTATATATATTCGATACTAAATAGCGTTTTATAAAATTAGTATTTATTGAATTAATAAATATTTGAATAGAATTTCTTGACTATTGTTTTAGACCATAGTGTTTAATAAAAGTGTAAAGGGGGGATAATAATGAAACACGATGTTCTGAACAAAATTAGTCGAGTTATTAATTATGAGGAAAGTGAACGTGTTCGATTAAATGTGTATGTTGACCAGCTAGGTGATCAACAAGAGGAGTATCTTTTGATTGGGGAAGAATTAATCTTAAGACTTGATAATAAAATTAGAAAGATTACATTCGATGAAATCAAAGAGATTAACGTATCGATGTGTTCACGCTTATATAATCCAGGAATTGTGGAGTCTAATCTTGAAAAATTAATAATTAAAAGGTGGACTTATGGTAGTACCTTAGCAGTCGGACAACATCTTAATTATTATGTGGATCTAGATATCATTTTAGATGATGAAAAAATAATGATTGAGGCTTATAGTTTAAAAAATATTGTTTCTATCATAGAGATATTATCAAGTAAAGGAATTACAATTAATGATCCCTTAAAAATAAAAGACATTCTTACTAAAGGTTTGGATGATACAGCATTAGAAAAATACCTTGATAATCATTTTCCTAAGCTCGCTAAAGAATATAATCTTGATAACCCGCGAGGAATAATTATTCCTTAGTAATCTAAAAACCAGATAAAAATCTGGTTTTTTCTTTTCTTAACAAAAAAATTACTTTTTCTTTAGATAAAAAAAGCTAGCATGATAGTAGCTTTTTTTAATATTGCTTATACTAAAAATAAATAAAAAGAGAAAATAAAGTAGAAATACTACAGGAGAGAATATGCTAAGCAAAGTGAATTTTAGGATAAAAACAATATACAATATTTTACGTCCATCAGAAAAAAAGGTAGCTGATTATATATTAAATTATTGTGGAAAGCTAGAAGATTTATCAATGACGTTATTGGCCAAAGAAGTTGCTGTATCGCAGCCAACTGTAATGCGTTTTGTTAAAGCGATAGGCTATGACAGTTTCAAACAATTTAAATTAGAGTTAGCTAAAAATTATGATAAAGAAAATAATATAGATATTTTATATGGTTTTTCAATAAACACCGATGATAAAATTATGGATCTTCCAGGTAAAATTGTAGCTACAGCAACATCGATGCTGGAAAATGCATTAAAATCTCTTTCTTTAGTGAATTATCAAAAAACCGTAGCTTTAATTAATCAAAGTCAGCATATTTCAATATATGCTGTTGAGAATTCAATGGGTGTAGCTCATGATTTAATGACTAAATTAATATATTTAGGAAAGAGTGTTACTTGTCATAGTGATTACTATCTCCAAAGTATTGATGCAAGTAATCTGACAAGAGATAGTTTAGCGATTGGAATATCTTATTCAGGAAATTCTAAAAATACAGTCGAAGTCTTGAAGATTGCTAAAGATGCTGGAGCTCAAACGATTGCTATTGTTAATTTTGAAAATACCATGTTAACTCGATATGGTGATATTGTTTTATCAACAAGTAATGATCAGTTTTTGTATGGAGATGCAATTTTTTCACGAACTGCTCAAATTGCATTAGTCGATATGATCTATATGGGTGTGATTATCAGTGATTATGATAATTACACTAAAAAACTAGATCACTATAGTAGATTAATTAAACATCGTGGATATCAAAAAGAGGAGCTGTGAATGTAGTTTTTCTACATCTACCACCTCTTTTTATTAACGCTTTCTTAACCAAGTTTTAAAGAAAAAAGAATAGATAGAAATTTATTTAGTTAGCTATAATGCAGTTGTTCGAGGAGGAAAAAGAATGTTAAAACTAGAAAGGATCGTTAAGTCATTTGATGGTATAAATATTTTAAATAATCTTAGTTTGGAGATACCTAAGGGGCAAATTGTTTCAATTTTAGGACCTTCAGGAAGTGGGAAAACTACTTTATTAAATCTTATTTTAGGAATTAGTGAGGTTGATAGTGGACGAATTATTTTTGAAAATGAGGATTTAACTTATGTTCCAATGGAAAAAAGAGGCTTTAATATTGTCTTTCAAGATTATGCTTTGTTTCCTAATTTAAATGCCTATGAAAATATAACGTATGGTTTAAAGAACAAACCGGATATTTCAACTAAAGAAGAAGTAGATGAGCTGATACACTTGTTAGGATTGGAGAAGCATTTAGATAAAAAGATTGATCAATTATCAGGAGGACAAAAACAACGGGTTGCATTGGCTCGAACAATGGTAATGAAACCTAAGATTCTTCTTTTAGATGAACCGTTAAGCGCTTTGGATGGAGTAATCAAGGAATCTATTAAAGAGCGAATTAAGATTATTGCTAAGGAGTACAATTTAACTACTATTATTGTTACTCATGATCCAGAGGAAGCATTAACATTATCAGATCAAGTTTTGATTATTAATGAAGGAAAAATATCTCAGTTTGGTAAACCAGAGGAAATTATTAATCATCCAAGTTGTGATTTTGTTCAAGACTTCATTTTAAATCAGCTGGAAATAAAAAGAAGAAATATTATGACTTTGTTTAGTCCGGTGGTATAAAGAAATGAATAAAAATCGAGAAATCAAGTTTATTTATATAATTGTTATTGCTGTTTTTGGGATATTTCTGTTATTACCAATTGGGTCACTGTTAATACAATCTTTCTATAATAATGGAGGTTTAACGTTAAATAATTATTTACAAACTTATCAAACAACAGGATTTATGCATGCTTTAAAAAATAGTTTTGTTGTTTCTGGAGTGAGTGCTCTAGTAACAGTAATACTGGCATTTATTGTTGCTTACACTTTAAATTATACGAATATGTTTAAAGGGTTGAAAAGGATAATTAATAATGTTTCGATGTTGCCAATGTTGTTGCCGACCATTACTTATGGATTTGCAATTATCTATTCGTTTGGAAAACAAGGGTTGTGGACAAAGTTATTTGGTTTTCAATTATTTGATATATATGGTTTTAAGGGATTGATGCTAGGGTATGTTATATATACTTTTCCGATTGCTTTTATGTTAATTAATAACGCTATTAGTTACATTGATAAAAAATTTATTATTGTTTCCAAATTAATGAAAGATAGTGAATTTAGGACATTAATGATTACTTTGATTCGACCTTTATTAGGAACTTTGGTTGCAGCCTTTATTCAGTCATTTTTTCTAAGTTTTACAGATTTTGGGATTCCTGCATCGGTGGGTGGAAAGTATGATGTTGTTGCTAGTGTACTTTACAATAAGATGTTGGGAAGTATTCCAAATTTTGCAGGTGGGGCAGTTGTTGCAATGACAATGCTGATTCCTTCAATCATCAGTATTATTTTATTGCATCGGCTTGAAAAATATAATATTCGTTATAATAAAATCTCTACGATTGAAATCAAACAGAATCGTTTTCGTGATTGGTTTTGGGGGACACTGAGCATAACGATTAATGTAATTATTATTGCTGTCTTTATAGTAATTATAATTGTGCCGTTTGTTGGAGAGTGGCCATATCGAATTAGTTTTACTTTTCAAAATGTTATTAATGTTTTTAGTGATGCAACATTGCTAGGGGTAATAAAAAATTCATTAATCACTGCAATCTTTACAGCATTACTAGGAACACTTGTCGTATATGGAGCAGCGCTGACTAGTGCCCGGAGCACTTTAAATAAATTTTTGAAAAAGATAATTGAAAGTATTGCTCTAGCTACTAATACTATTCCTGGTATGGTATTAGGGATAGCATACTTGTTAATGTTCTCTGGGACAGTGCTCCAAAATACTTATATCATCATTATTTTGTGTAATATCGTTCATTTCTTTTCATCGCCATATTTAATGATGAAAAACTCATTGACAAAGATGAATGGTTCATTTGAAACGACTGCGAAACTGATGGGTGATAGCTGGTTTAAAACGGTTATTAGAGTTATTACACCTAATGCAATTTCATCAATTTTAGAAGTATTTAGTTATTATTTTATTAATGCTATGGTCACTGTTAGTGCGGTTATCTTTATTGCTGGGGCGCGGACGATGGTGATGACGACAAAGATCAAAGAGTTACAGCATTTTGCTAAATTTAATGAAATCTTTGTTTTATCAATCTTGATTTTATTAATTAATTTATTAGCTAAAGGAGTATTTAGTTACTTTAGTAAGCAAAGAAGAGAAAGGAAAACATTAAAATGAAAAAGAAATTATTAAAGGGGTTAGTAGTTAGTTCGTTACTTTGTGCTTCACTTTTAACTGGATGTTCTTCATCAAATGATCAGGTTGTTATTTATTCAAATGCCGATGATGAAGCTGTAACGGCAATGAAAAATGCATTAGATAAAAATGGTTATGAGGGACAGTATTTATTTCAGACTTTTGGAACTTCTGAATTAGGAGGTAAGTTATTGGCTGAAGGAACTAATATTGAGGCAGATCTAGTAACAATGAGCTCGTTTTATCTTGATAGTGCTCAAGAACAAAAAAAGATGTTTGTTGATTTAGATTTTGATACTCAAGCATTAGATGAATATCCATCTTATTACACACCGATTACTTCACAAGAAGGGGCTATTATTATTAATACTGAAGAATTAAAAGCAAATAGTCTTGAAACACCAACCTGTTTAAAAGATTTAGCTAAACCAGAATACAAAGATATGATCTCAGTTACGGATATAGCATCTTCATCAACAGCATGGTTATTAATTCAGGCATTAGTAAGTGAATATGGCGAAGATGGAGCAAAGGAAGTATTAAAAGGAATTTATGATAATGCCGGAGCACATATCGAAGATTCAGGATCAGGCCCAATTAAAAAAGTTCGAGCTGGAGAAGTAGCGATTGGCTTTGGTCTACGTCATCAGGCGGTACGTGATAAAGCTGATGGACTTCCAATCGATTTTGTTGACCCAACAGAGGGAAATTTTAGTTTGACTGAATCAGTTGCAGTCGTAAATAAAGATGGTAGTGAACATCAAAAATTAGCAATGAAGATGGCACAATGTATTATTGAAAGTGGACGTAAAGAGCTGTTAGAAACCTACCCTAATCCCCTTTACCAAGGAGAAACTAGTGATAGTGCAAATAAGTCAGCATATCCAAAAACTTTTAGTGAAAAATTGACTGCCGAATTATTAGAAAAACATCAAAAATTATCAGAAGAATGTAAGTAGGAGAAGAAAATGAAAGATTATAAATTATTAACACCAGGGCCGTTAACAACAACAGCAACAGTAAAGCAAGAAATGTTATTTGATCATTGTACATGGGATGATGACTATAAAAAAATTACTTTAAAAATTAGGGACCAATTATTAGAATTAGCTCATGTAAGAGCTGAGCAATATACTGTAGTACTGATGCAAGGAAGCGGGACTTTTGGAGTAGAGTCAGTAATTACAAGTGTAATTGGCGAAAATGAAAAACTGTTGATTGTCGCTAATGGTGCTTATGGAAAAAGAATGAAAGATATATGTGAGCACGCAAGAATTAATCATGAGATAATTGAGTTTGCTGAAAATGAAAATCCTAGTGCAGTAGCTGTTGCTGAAAAATTAGATGAAGAAAAAGAAATAACTCATGTTGCTATCGTTCATAGTGAGACAACATCTGGGATCTTAAATGATATTGAGAGTGTAGCAAAAGTAGTTAAAGAAAGAAATAAAGTATTTATCGTTGATGCTATGAGTAGTTTTGGTGGTGTTGATATTGAGGTAGGAAAATTAGGGATTGATTTTATTATAAGTAGCGCAAACAAGTGTATTCAAGGAGTTCCTGGTTTTTCATTTGTGATTGCTAATAAAAATTTATTACTAGCTAGTCGAGGTAAAGCAAGAAGTTTATCATTGGATTTATATGATCAATGGGAGACGATGGATAAAGATGGAAAATGGCGTTTTACTTCACCAACCCATGTCGTACTGGCATTTTCAAAAGCGTTAGATGAGATGTTGGAAGAAGGTGGAATAGCTGCTCGAAGTAAACGTTATTATGATAATAATCGTTTGCTAATTGAAAAAATGGCTGAAATGGGAATGAAAAGCTATGTTGATTTAGCTTATCAAGGACCAATTATTACTACTTTCTATTATCCTGAAGGAAAAGAATTTGCTTTTAGTGAGATGTATGATTATATAAAAGCACGTGGTTATGCAATTTATCCAGGAAAGTTAACTACTGCTCAAACATTCAGAATTGGTAATATTGGTGAAATTTATGAAGCAGATATATTAAATTTATGTTCAATTATTAAAGATTTTTTAGCGGAGGTAGCATAATGAGTAGAATTGAAGCAGTAATTTTCGATTGGGCAGGAACTACAGTTGATTATGGTTGTTTTGCTCCTGTTCAAGCATTTAAAGATGCTTTTAATAATTATGGATTAGAGCCAACTAATGACCAAATTAGAGAACCAATGGGGATGTTGAAGATTGATCATATTAAAACAATGTTAGAAATGCCAGTATTGAATGAAGCATTTAAGGCTAGATATGATCGTGAATTTAATGAACAGGATATACATAAAATTTATGATTTATTTGAGGCATCATTAATGACAGGTATTACAAAACATACAGATGTTAAGCCGTATGTTTTAGAAACTGTGGCAAAACTAAGAGAATTGGGAATTAAGATTGGCTCAACTACTGGATATACAGATATGATGATGGAGCCAGTATTAAAAAGTGCCAAGGAGCAGGGGTATCAACCTGATTGCTGGTACTCACCTGATGCTACTAATCACTTTGGACGCCCTTATCCTTATATGATTTTTAAAAATATGATTGAACTGCATATAAGCAGTGTAAAAAATGTAATCAAAGTTGGTGATACAATTTCTGATATTCAAGAAGGTGTTAATGCAGGGGTAATCGTAGTTGGTGTCATTGAGGGAAGTTCAACTTTGGGATTGAACGAAGAAGAATTTAATGCTTTAACACCTAAAGAACGGAATCGTGCAATTGAACGGGTTAAAGAAGCATATTTAGATGCTGGTGCTGATTATGTAATTAATAACTTAAGCGAGCTAATTGCACTCATACAAGAAGTAGAGTTATTTTAAAAGGGTAGATTACCCTTTTTCTATTTTTGAAAACGCTTAAAAAATAGGTTGACTAGATTATTGAAACCGCTATAATAATGCCTATACAAAAAAAGCGAGGTACTAATTAAAATGTTTAAGCGGGTAATAGTTTTGGTGTTTGGCGTTGTGGTCGTTGCATGTAGTTCAGCTCTAACTTTGAAAGCGGCCATTGGAGTAGGTGCATGGGATGCTTTGGCACAGACAGGGAGTTTAGTTACAGGGATAGAGGTAGGAACAATTGGTATGTTTTGTAATTTTTTATGTATCTTTGTTCAAGTGGCAATACTTAGAAGACAATTTAAGCCGATCCAGCTATTACAAATTCCTGTTTGCATCTTATTAGGGCTAATTGTTAACTTCATGTTGTATGAAGTATACAGTAATTTTACGATTAATACATATTGGATGAATGTTGGATTATTAATTTTGGGATATATCGTCAGTGCTTTTGCAGTAGGAATGGTAATGGTTCTAGATATTGTTACATTTGCTTTGGAAGGAGCTTGTATGGCTGTTAGCGGAGTTACTGGAAAGAAATTCCATGTTTTACGGCAAGGGGTTGACGTAGTTTCAATTTTATTAGTAATTATAATTGTAATTATTACTGATGTGCCTTTAGCAGTACGAGAGGGAACTATTATTGGAATGTTTTTATTTGGTCCAATGATGGGGATTTTTATGAAATTGCAAAAACCAGTGTTTAAGAAATTTGGTTTAATTGATTATAATTAGTGATAGTAAACAGTATTATTTGTAATACTGTTTTTAATTAGAAATAATATACCTCATATGTAGTGCCCTCACAAAGTTGAACTTAGGAGAGCACTGCATTAACAGCAATTTAAATAAATTTTTGCAAATCTCCATATGATTTTTCTTCGAAAGCTTTTAATGTTTCCATGAGCTTAATAATATCTTTTTTAGCATGATTGTAATCAGCTATATTACGAATTGCATTGATGATTCCCATCGTACTTCCAATCATCATCATTTCTGCAATATGACTAGTTGATTTATCGGTCAGTGTTTGCATATTGATCATTAAGTAAGTACGAATTTTTTCAAAAGAACCAATTCCTCTTTCGTCATATCCATGACTATTTAACTTTTCTTTAGCATCTTTATGGATTTTACAATAGCCTTCATATTTTTCTTTTAAATATCTTTTAAAGTCTTTATCTTCAACGATTTTTTCTAATTGCTCAATCGTTTCAACTCCCATTTGCGAGTTTTGATAAATAAAGTTTAATAATTTTACATTATCATTCATTTTTTCACCTAATAATAGTGTGTGCAGCGAAATATTAAATATGCAAAAGCCTAAGTTTTTTTTTTATTTAGCATATATTAAAATATGGGAGAGGTGAACCATGTATATACCCAATCTTGATCCGTATAGTTTTACTGGAACTGCAGTGATCTTAGGATATCTATTGACAAATGATTTTACTACGAGTGAGCAAGCTGCTTTGGGAGCATGGTTTAATGTTGTAGGTGATATTTTAGCCTCAAACTCTTCTTGGTCAGCTGTCTTAGAAGAACGCTCAACGCCACCGAGTGATGATGACAACGATGATCATCAAAATGATCTTGATGTACTTAATGATGCCATTGATAAGTTAAAAGAAAGTATTGAAAAACTGCAAAATGAAAAGAAGTCTAATGATTAATCAAAATAACTTAAGTAAAGTTATTTGATTAGTTTAGACTTCTTTTTTCTTTGCCATAAAAAGATGATCATAAGCATGATCAAGGCACCAGAAGTGTCAATTAGAACATCTTTAAATTGTCCACTGCGCCCTGGAATAAACAATTGATGAAATTCATCACTACAAGCATAAATAAATGTGACTAATAATGATAATGATAAAGTATGCTTAGATATAACGTTACTTAGTGCATAATAAAGTAAGAGTAATAAGATTGCATATTCACTCATATGAGCAGCTTTTCTAATTATAAAAGTTAATGTATCACGATCAATATTAATAACTTTTAAAATTATTTCAGCAATAAAATTACTTTGATTTGAAGAGTCATTACCATTAGTGTGTGACATTATAAAAATAAAGATCATCCAAATTAGGGCAGGAATAAAATATTTTAATTTTTTCATAATTGTTATTATAGAAGAGAAATGTCGTCTTTACAAATACTTTATTGCAAAAATAAAAAATATTTGCAATTGTATACAATTAGCGTATAATCTTAGTGTATATATCGGATGATAATGGCGAAAGAGATTCTAATTGAACACCGAAGAATTAAAGATTTCAGGTAAAAGGATCGCTATTGGACGAACCTCTGGAGAGACTTATTAAATTAAGCACCGAAGGAGCAAGCCTATTTATAGGTGAAACTCTCAGGTAAAAGGACAGTGGGATGAATAGTTTTTTTCATTATTAATTCCGACTTAATTATTTTAAGAAGGAGTTTTTTTATGCAATTTATTACAAATTTACTTACAAAAATTGATGAGCTTGTATGGGGCTTACCGCTTATTTGTCTATTGTTGGGAACTGGAATTTATTTCACATGCAAGCTAAAACTGTTGCAATTAACGAAATTGAAATTAGCGTTTTCATGTATTTTTAAAAAACAGGATAATGATGAAGGTGATGTATCAAGTTTTCAGGCTCTTTGTACAGCACTATCTTCTACGATCGGGACAGGAAATATTGTTGGAGTAGCTACCGCGATTGCGGCCGGAGGACCAGGAGCATTATTTTGGATGTGGGTATCAGCTTTTTTTGGAATGGCTACAAAATATGCTGAAGGCTTATTAGCAATTCGTTACCGTATCAAAGATGAAAATAATCAAATGGCAGGGGGACCAATGTATTATTTAGAACGGGGTTTAGGAAGTAAATGGTTAGCTAAGATTTTTGCTTTTTTTGGAGTTGCTGTGGCGTTATTGGGAATTGGAACATTTACTCAAGTTAAATCAATTTCTGATGCAATGGAGTTATCGTTTAATGTTCCACCAATTGTTACAGCGGTTTTATTAACGATCACTGTAGGTTTTATTACAATTGGCGGGATTAAAAGAATTGCGAATGTAGCAGAAAAAGTAATTCCTATGATGTGTATTCTTTACATCGGTGGTGTTGTGATTATTTTAATTACTCATTTTAACTTAATCCCGCAGACAGTTGTATTAGTGGTTCATAGTGCATTTAATCCTCAAGCAGCTCTTGGTGGTGGTATAGGTATTACTATGACAATGGCAATGCAAAAAGGAATTAGTAGAGGAATTTTTTCAAATGAAAGTGGTCTTGGAAGTGCACCAATTGCCGCTGCTGCAGCAAAAACTGATTCATGTGTAGAACAAGGATTGGTATCAATGACTGGAACGTTTATTGATACAGTTGTTATTTGTACCATGACAGGAATTGCAATTTTACTTACTAATAGCCATACTAGTGGTTTAGAAGGTGCCGCAATGACTACACAAGCATTTAGTAATGGTTTATTTATTCCTATGATTGGGAAGTATATTGTTAATATTGGATTAATTTTCTTTGCATTTACTACTATAATTGGTTGGAATTATTATGGTGAGAGATGTATGTATTATTTAAAAGGTTTAAAAGCGATTCCATATTATAAATTTATTTATATTGTCTTTATTGCAATTGGTCCTTTTATGTCATTAGAATTTATTTTTATTCTCGCAGATATTGTTAATGGTTGTATGGCTATCCCTAATTTAATTGGTTTAATTGGATTAAGAAAAGAGGTCATAGTACAAACTCAAGCATATTTTACTGATGAAGAGGTTATAAATCAAGATGAATTAGTATATGATTAAAGGGGCTGTAACGGATTAAATGATATGCTTCCTTCTAGGTAGACAAGTGAAATAATAAAAAATTGTCACTTAGAAGGGGGTATGTCAAAGATTAAAATTTTTATTCGTTACAGTCCTTTTTTGATTTAAGTGTTTTTGCCAAGAAATAAGTTTAAGATAAAATATGCTATTTAAATAATATAATATTTGTATAAATAGACTGTTGCACTTATGTTGATCATTAATATTCTGTATCAGTAAGACTTGTTCCAGCACAAATTTTTAGAAATTGTTTTTCTTCATAATTGGCAATAGCATTCGAAATTTTTTCTTTCTCGTATAAGGTTGTTCTAGAATCTATTATTACTATAGTATTATTTTGAAAGAAATTGTATGATTTTAATAAATATTCAATTCCTCGAGTAATGATTATTATTCTATTTTTTTCAGCGTTCAGATATTCTAAATTATAACTGTTTAAAAGTAACGGAGTTATATTAATTCGATTGCGGGAAAAATTTTTTTCAAGAAAAAGATTTATCATTTCTATCTCGGACATTAAATCAGATAACAATATGATTGTTACAGGTGGAACAAGTTGTCTTAATATAAATTCAATTTGTGTTGTTAAATAGAATATACTTCTTTTATCTGTTGGATATAATATATTATTTGCCTTTTTCCATGAATTTATGATACCTGATACGTCATTATTGGTGATGTAAGTTGTAGTAGGTGTAGTATCTATATATAGACGCTGATTTGGAATTAGGCATTGTAATTGAAAAAGATGATCCTTAAAAAAATAGATTAAAATTGTTTTGAAAATGTGAGATTGTTCTAGAAATTTACCATATTTATGACTAAGACGAATATATAAATCATAAAATTTTTGATTGGAAAGAAATATTTTATAAATGTGCTCTTTACGTTCCTCTGTCCACTGGTTGGCAAAAAGAAAGTTATTAGTACAAAAATAAACTAAATACATATAATCATAGTCTTTTTTTGAAAAATCTATGTTAAGCTGATTCCCAATTACATTATGTAAATATTTTTTCAAATCTTTGTATATAAAAATCTCTTTAAATTTTTCAAGCTCCTTTGGTATAGATAAATTGTCATTGCGGTCTTTTCTTTTCCACAAAAGTGACATTAGACATTCAAAATAATCATATTCATTTGTAGCGTTATTAAGAAATTCAAAAGTAATTGACTGGTTAGTAGATATAATAAATTCTTTAATAAGTTTTATTGAATATTCATCAATATCGCAACAATCTATACCGCATTTGTAGTATAAAAGAGCAATCAAAAATCGAATTCTGTATTCTTCCCCTATAACTTTATTTTTTTTAATATCCAAACCGATACTGCGGATATATTTAATACATTTTTGTCGTATTCGATATGCACTGGATTTTGCAAGATAGTTATCTTCCGCAAATACCAAAAAAGAATGGTTTGATTCATTGGTTATCATAAACTTGATACAATGCAATACATTAGAGCTTTGGTATATAGCATGGAGTAAATCAGAAAATGTAATATCTTCGTATACAATTAATTTAAGTTCCAATGAATTTGTTATATTTATTTCTGCAATTCCATTGAAATCAAAATTCAACTCGTTAATTATTGAAATTATACTGGTACTGCTAAATGTAAGTATATACTTACATTCTTTTACAGAAGTGACTCTCTTTAAATATAAGATGGAAAAAAGATATAATTTCTTTTTTGTAGTGTTTTCTAAAAAATAGTCAAGCATAATTCACCACCTACAACAGAACTTAAGCTATTTATAGTTTTTACAACTATATAATATGATAATTATGTGATTAAATTGTTCCCAAATTTTATTGATATAGGATATATTTTTGGGAAAAAATATTATTAAAAATTTAATATGATATTAAAAAGGTATTTACTTGTATATTGTATTGAAATTTTGGAGAGTTATTTTGGTTTATTTGATTGATGTATTTTTTAATTCAGTATTTATATTTAAAATGTTTGTGAATAAAGCTTGAGGGGATAGGTTATTATGCATAGAGATATTTTTAAAGATGTTGTTGATTTAGTATGTTGTAATTATATTTCAGATTTAAGATTTTTAGTAAAAGAAGTGTATCAAAAGATACATAAAATAAATTTTAAAGAATATGATATATGTGAATTGCAAAAATTTTTTTCATATGTTTTTAATATAGAAATATCTAATTATGAAGATATAGAAAAGTTCTTGAATAATTAGCAAATATATTATTTTAGGAAAATTACGAAAACAAGAATATACTACAAAATTTATCTTGCTACGATAAAAAATAGATACAATATTATTAATGTAATAGAACAAAATATCGTATAATTATTTTTTGATTAATATTAACGTAAGGCATAAAAAAGTGATATAGTTTTTGTTTTATATCTCTTTTGACGGGAAAATAATGAAAAAGATAGTAACTAAAGAGAGCATTGATACTGAAGTTAGTAGTTTTAAAATAATAGATTATAAATGTGAAAACGGATGTACTTACTTTTATGTTGCATGTCCCACTTGTGCAAAAAAGTTAATAGATTGATAGCTATAGAGCCAAGTAAAGAAGGAGATATACTTATAGAAGTAGCCGTAACTAGTGAGTAGTTTTTTTACTATTTTAGAATGTTACAGCTCTTTTTAGTTTTGTGAAAAAATTATGCCTTTTTTATAAAATAGATATGCTATGATTTTTATATAGTTTATTTTAAATAGAAAGATAAAAGGATTAAGTATTTTATCTAAGATACTAATTATATATATTGTTTTACTTTGTAATTGGAGCAGTTCTAATTAGTGTTGTGCCAAATGATTTATATATATATATGATTAATAGTCACAGGTATAACTTTTATAGGAGTGATTTTAATTTCAAAAGAATACTTTAAAAATAATTTTGTGAATCATTCTATGTTGGTTATGGAAAAACAGTTTAAAAATGACAATTATTTAATTTTATCTTGTAATGATCTATAGTTTTCTAACTTAAATGAATTAATAATAACTGCACTAATATACAATAACGAGTTAATTGGAAACTTATATGCCAATAACTATTTTTATCATATATAAAAATAACAATATTTTAACAAATTAAAAAACTATGATAATATCAATGTTTTTTTACGACATGGTAAACTGAAAATAATTAGTGATAAAAAATATCTTGCTTAATAAAAAAATATCATCTATACTTCCAATATAATCATAAATAAAGGGGGAAGAAATATGATTGATTCTGGAGATACAGGATTTATGATAATCTGTACAGCATTGGTGTTATTGATGACACCAGGATTAGCTTTTTTCTATGGCGGAATGGTTAGAAGAAAAAATGTGGTTAATACGATGATGACTTCAATTTTTGTAATTGGAATAGCAATGGTTATGTGGATATTATTTGGATATTCCTTGGCGTTTGGAAATGATCATCTAGGAATAATTGGGGATCTAAGCTTTTTGGGCTTGAGTAATGTAGGAACGACGCCAGGTAATTATGCCAGTACGATTCCGGATTTAGGCTTTGCAGCATTTCAAATGATGTTTGCAATTATTACACCAGCTTTAATTACTGGCGCTGTAGCGGGAAGAATGAAGTTTAAAGCGTTGTTTATTTTTATAATTGTCTGGTCAACAATCGTTTATTATCCTATGGCTCACATGGTCTGGGGATTAGGGGGATTCTTGGCTGAAATTGGTTCAGTAGATTTTGCTGGTGGAAATGTTGTTCATATTAGTTCTGGAGTAAGCGCGCTAGTATTGTGTATTATCTTGGGTAAACGTAAGGATTATGATCATGCGAAATATCGTATTCATAATATTCCGTTTGTTGTACTAGGTGCAAGCCTTCTATTATTTGGGTGGTTTGGTTTTAATGCTGGAAGTTCTTTAAAAGCTGACGGATTAGCAATACACGCTTTTATGACAACTGCTGTTGCTGCTGCTTCAGGAATGTTATCATGGATGTTGATGGATGTTTGGAAAATTAATAAACCAACTTTAGTGGGAAGTGTAACCGGCCTAGTTGTCGGGCTTGTAGCAATTACTCCTGGTGCAGGATTTGTTCCGATTTGGTCTGCAGTTATTATTGGTTTTGTTGGTAGCCCAATTTGCTATTTTATGATTTCTAAAGCAAAACAATATTTTGGATATGATGATGCTCTAGATGCATTTGGATGTCATGGAATAGGTGGTATCTGGGGTGGTATTGCAACGGGGCTTTTTGCTCAAACTTCAATCAATGATGTAGCTAGATGGAATGGGTTATTCTTCGGAGATACAAACTTATTAATTGCACAAATTATTAGCATTTTACTAACAATAGTAGTTGCTGTGATAGGTACTTTAATTTGTATAGGAGTTGTACGGCTATTTACACCATTACGAGTTGATAAACGTGATGAACAGATGGGGTTAGATATGTCTGAACATAATGAGACAGCATACCCATCATTTAATGGATTAGAGTAAGGAGGAGTGATTTGTGATTAAAATAGAAGCATTTGTTCGTGAAGATAAGTTTGAGGATGTTAAAGAAGCTTTAGCTAAAATTGAAGTTCATGGGATTACAGTTTATCAAGTTATGGGGTGTGGAATTCAAAAGGGCTATCGTGAAGTAATTAGAGGTAATGAAGTAGAAATAAATATGTTACCAAAAATTAAATTTGAAATTATAGTAAGTGATGAAGTTTGGGAAAAGAAGACAATCAAGGCAATTCAAACCGCAGCATTTACGGGGAATCCTGGAGATGGCAAAATAATTAGTTATGATCTAAAAAGTGCTTTGCGAATTAGAACCGGTGAAACCGATAAAGATGCAATAAATTAAAATTACTGGATGTTATTCCAGTAATTTTTTATGTAAAAATCAAACATTTAAATATTTAACTTTATGATCTTTGTATACCGTAATTGTTGAATTTGCAGTATTTAAAGCAATATCACCAATTCGTTCAATACTAGAAATAATATCAATGATGATAGAAGCAGCGATATTATCTTCACAAATACCGTCACGCATTCGGACTAGATGATTTTGACGACACTCAATTTCTAAAGCATTTAAAGTATGTTCTTTTTTGTTTAAAGAAGAAAGAAGTTTATTTGCATTATCGTGTTCATAAATATCTAGAGCATCTTGGACCATTTCTAAAGCTAATTTATACATTTTATTTAAATCATCGATTGCTTCGTTAGAAAATTTACCTTTTTCATCGTAAACAAGTTTGTAATAATTAGCTAAATTACTAACAATGTCACCAATTCGTTCAAGATTTTTGATAATTTGATAATTTTTAAAGTATTCATTAGTTTGCTTTTTTGCTAATGTGGGCTGTTGAGCAATTTTTAACAAGTATTTGGATAAACGAGAATCATATTTATCTATTAGTGCTTCAATTTCGATAATTTCATCATAATCTTCACTATTTTTAGAGATTAAATAAGTATAAGATAATTTAATATTGGCTATAACATTTCGTCCCATTCGGAGTGTATTCTTTTTAGCAACTGCTAATGCTCCGACAGGAAGTTTGTCAATTAAAGTATCATCTAGCTCATCGATATTTTCAATGAGCGTATCATGATGATCATTCCCAGGAATTAACTTTTCTAATAAAATAACACAATAGCGAACAAAAGGAATAACTAAAATAGTTGAAGCTATATTAAAAATGAAGTGTGCTTGAGCAATATACATTTCTTGACTGCCGTTTAGCAGCAAATTGACCCAATTAGTTAAATTAACGAATGGTTTTAAAACGAGCATTCCTATTATTGCACCTGCTAGATTATAAACAACATGAAACCAGGCAGCTCGTTTAGTTGAAATAGATCCGCCTAAAGCGGCAATAACCGCAGTAATACAAGTACCAATGTTGGCCCCAAAAATAAATGCAGCACCAGCAGCAGGAGTGATTGAACCAGTTGTAAAAAGTTTTTGGACTACACCGATAACAGCAGTAGATGATTGCATGATGCCTGTTGCTATAGTTCCACCTAGAAGTGCCCACCATGGTTTTTTTCCTAACGTTGTCATGATACTTGTAAACCAAGGTTCTTTAGCAAAGGCTATCATTTGATCACTCATTATTTGTAGACCAACAAAAATTAGTCCAAAGCCCAGAACAACTTTGCCGATGTATCCAATCGTCTTTTTTTTAGCTAAAAACATGATTACAACCCCAATAAAGACAAGATAGTAAGCAAATTGTTCCACATTCAAGCCTATCATTATTGAAGTCACACAAGTCCCAATATTCGCTCCAATCGTGATTCCTATAGCCTGTTCCAACTTCATTAATCCGGCCCGAACCAGACTGATTGAAATAACTGTAACAGCAGAACTAGAATGGAGGATTGCAGAAATTAAAGTACCCACTAAAATTGAGGTAAAAAGATTACTTGTATATTTTTCAATATACTCACGGATATGATATCCTGCAATACTTTTGAGGCCATCGCTCATAAGATTGATTCCATAAATAAAGATAGATAGGCCTCCAATAATAAACCCAATGATCGTAATTAGTGATTCATCCATAATTATCCCAGCTTTCAAATATATCTCTTTACTTTATCTTAACATATTTATTAGTAAATATAATCAGAATAAAATTAATTAATAGCATACTTTTATCTAAACAATATTTTATGATAAAATAGGCAGGAAAGAGGTGGTTATATGTTAGCGAGATTATATGTAATTATTGAAAGTGAAGATATAAAAGATTATCAAATGATTAAAGATTTGTTGTTACAAATAAATCCTAATTTTTCAATTTCACCGAGTCGTGAGTATGCTGGAAAAAAAGATTGTAGTGAGTTTTTTGTAACAGCTAATTTAGATGTTACAGAGGTACCGCTGTTATTAGAACGATTAAATAATGATTGGGATGGAGAAATAGATGATTGCAGCTGTTATGGCTTTAATACTAGAATGTTTCATGATCTAGTTTATTATTTAGAATTTGCTTTGTTTGAGTAAGTGTGATTTTAGATCACACTTATTTATTTTTAGAAAATGAGAAAATTCTTATTTAATTATTATTGTTCTTTAAGCAACAATCGGGCAAAATAGGTTATGATATAGATGAAAGGAAGATGGGAATGGAAAAGCTGATTATTTATAAAAAACAAATTATAACAACTACAATAATAATCGTCATTAGTGTTATTTGTTTTGGTGTCTATATATTACATACAACTTTAAATAACATTAATTATTCTAAAAGTGAAGCACATGTTGTAGCATTGAAACAATTTCCAGGAACTATCGTATCTTCACAAATTGAATATGAGCATATGCAAATATTTTACCATCTTGAAATAGAGAATCAGCAGCAAGAACTGATTGAGATAAATATTAGTGCAAAAAGTGGAAAGATAATTGGATTTGAATATAAGGAGTGATGAAGATGGCAATACTGATAATTGAAGATGAAAAAAATATGTCAGATCTATTAAAGCTAGAATTAACCCATGCAGGTTATTGTTGTGATCAAGCTTATGATGGTGAAGTTGGGTTAAAAAAAGCTTTAGAGCAAGAATATGAATTAATCTTATTAGATTTAATGTTACCGCGAATTAATGGAATCGAAGTATGTCGACGCTTGCGAGAGATTAAACAAACGCCAGTAATTATGCTTACAGCTCGTGATGAGGTGATGGATAAGGTCAATGGTTTACAAGTTGGAGCAGATGATTATTTAGCAAAGCCGTTTGCAATGGAAGAATTATTAGCGAGGATAAATGCACTATTGAGAAGAATGAACTTTCAAAAAGCACTTCTTGAATATAGTTATGGAGAAGTTAAAATTGATCCAAGTAAGCACAAGGTCTTTTTCAAAGATAATGAAGTAAATTTAACAACGACTGAGTTTGATTTATTATCATTATTAGTTCAAAATGGCGGTGATGTTGTTAGTCGCAATAAGATTTTAGATCAGGTTTGGGGTTATGATGAAGATGTATCAACAAATGTTGTTGAAGTATATATCCGTTATTTACGTAATAAAATTCCCGGAATTAAAATTGAAACAGTACGTGGAGTAGGATACCGTTTATCATGAAAATTAAATCACTACGACATCAATTAGTTAGTACTACTTCAATTATTATTATGACAGTGATCGTAGTATTTAGCTTGATTTTATTACTTTATATGGGTTATTATTTATTGATTATTGGACGAATCTATGCAATGGATGAAGATTTGATAACCCCCATAGCTAGTATTGTTGCTGTAATCTTTTTGATTTTAATTATTGTTGCATTGATTACCAGTATTGCCTGTGGTTTCATGATTAGTAAACGTTTTTTACAAACTGTTGATCAATTTACAAAGAGTATTAAACAAATTAAAAATGAGGGCTTAAGTCACCGGCTTGTTATTGAGGGAAATGATGAATTAGCTTTATTAGGCAAGGAATTTAATGAAACAATCGATCAAGCGGAAAGATCATTATTACAACAAAATCAATTTGTAAGTGATGCATCACATGAATTAAAAACGCCATTGGCAATTATAAAAGGAAATTTAGATATGTTGGAGCGATGGGGAAAAGATGATCCTGCTATTCTTAGCAATTCACTTAATGTCACTAGTAATGAAGTTGAGCGATTAATCCAATTGTGTAATGAACTTCTTCATTTAACCCGAGAGATGGATATTCATTGTGAAGAACCAACTGATCTTAATTTAGTAGTTGATGAAGTAATTACAAATTTTAAAGAAGTTCACCCAGAATTTGAATTTATTATTAAAATAACTGTAACTTCAAAGATATGGATGCGCATAGAACATTTAAAACAACTTTTAATTATTTTAATTGATAATGCAATTAAATATTCAAGAGAAGAAGAAAAGAAAATTGAATTATTATATGTTGACCAAAAATTAATGGTTAAAGATCACGGGATTGGGATAGAAGCAGATAAATTAGACTATATATTTAATCGCTTTTATCGGGCTGATGAGTCACGGGCTCAAAATAATAACAATTTTGGACTAGGTTTAGCAATTGCTAAAAGAATTTGCAGCTATTATGACTATGCAATTACGGTTGAAAGTATAGTTGATCAATATACAATTTTTACAATTGATTTTGAAAGGAGATAATATTTATGAAGAAAATAATTTTATTTGTATTAATTACAATAGCTTTAGTTGGATGTACTGAAAAAGTTAGTGCCCTAACATTGGAAGAAGCTCAAGAAATTGCTTTAAAAGAAGTAGAAGGAAAAATCCTTAAGGCTAAAGAAGATAAAGATGATGGGGTAACTTACTATGATTTTACTATTATAACTGATACAGAAAAGTATGAAATAGAAGTAGACGCAAATAGTGGAAAGGTATTAAAACGGGAAAAAGATGATGATTATATAGGTACGACAACCAATCCAGTTGATGGAACAGTTACTCCGATTACTCCTGTTAATACGGCTGTTTCTTTAGAGGAAGCTCAAAAAATCGCTTTTGATCGTGTTGGTGGTGGTTACTTAATAAAAACAGAGTTAGATTATGATGACGATGATGGAATTAAAAAATATGAGATAGAGATTAAAAATGGTAATAAGGAATATGAATTAGAAATTAATGCAGATACTGGTGAAATTATTAAATATGAAGAAGATGTAGAATAAAAGAATTGGTTACAGCCGATTCTTTTATTATTATATAGGAATAATAATTTTAGTATTAAAAACATGATGTCTTCATTAAATAAAAGTTATTTTTCTTGCTTTTTATCTCATTATTCAGATATAGATAAAGAGGGATTGTTTTTTTATTGCTGTATTATCAGCATTAAATATATCTATCCGAATCCTATTTTAAAGGAATGATTGAATTCATTAACAAGTGGGAATAATATTTTATTTGATAAAAAAATTAAGCTATTCGCTAGAAAAGTGGAAATGATTAGTTGCTTTTTCAAAGTTTTGCCTTAATAGAAAATAAAATAATGGAATATGATTTAAAATTAGCTTTAGAATATGAAAAAGGAAATGAGAAGGAAAAATAAAAATGGCTTTATATAAACAAACACTACAAGGATATAAGGATATTAAATGTTCAGAGGAAGAAATCTTGGTGGGTGAGCAGGCTTAGGCAGTTGATCAGAATAATAGATAAATTGTGATTGAAGCGTTAAAATAATTGCAACAAGAAGGTGAAACAATAATTAATTAGTTAGTTATGACCCGGTATTTGAAAAGATTGTAGATTAGCAAATTTACTTAAATTAAATAGAAAACATGTTGTTATAATACTATATTTATTAGCAAAAAAGCCTTCTATAGATTTCTATAGAAGACTTTTTAAGATTAAATTAATCTGATAAATCATCACCATTAGTGGCAATAACTTTTTTGTACCAATAGAATGAATCTTTA